>OMDR01000009.1_pt1 | contig 201038 bp, 253 predicted proteins | sample 1645251 | NCBI WGS metagenome assembly OMDR01 (sample SAMEA103958142, study PRJEB25191) | human gut metagenome | biome: human-associated habitat [ENVO:00009003]; feature: intestine environment [ENVO:2100002]; material: feces | place: Germany | collected 2013/2015 | reverse complement strand
AATTTTGAAAATAAATTTCAAAATAATTTTATTATAATTAAAATATAATTGAATATAATTAAAATATAATTGGTATTCTCCTCTCGCGCGCGAGACCAGTATACCAATTATATTTGATATAATTAATTAAATTTAAATAAATTATATTAAAATCAAATAAATATTGTGTAATTTAAGTTATTAATATTAAATTATTTGAGTAATTTTTGATCAATTTTGAATATTTTACGTTATAATTGAATTATAATGATTATCGAAATCAACAGAACATCAAATAATCTTGGCAGGATTATATTTGAGTACTTTGATGCTTATGAACAATTGAGAGATCATTTTTCTACAGTTGAACGAAATCATATGTATGTCAAGAGATGTCGTCAAAAAGGCATCAAAATTCAACCGAGTAAAGAATATATTAAGAAATCCTGCATTAAAATGTCCGGTGAATTTGAAATCGGATTATTACGAGATATACTTGTATTTGTTAAGAATACATTTTATGATCGTTCTGTTAAATTTAAATTAGACGACGGTATTAAGGAATATATTCAGAGCAATGATTTAGTTCTTGATACAAAGAACATTTATATCGATGATAAAGGATCAGAAGTCAGGTCTTACCAAAAAGAATCGATGCAAATTGCCCTTAATAAGCAAAACGGCATTTACATTTTAGGAACCGGAGCAGGTAAGACAATATGCTGTGCATTATTAATCCGGAATATTCTTAAGAATAAATTAGCCAGAAAAGTTTTATTGGTTTGTCCTTTTCCTGATTTGGCCAATCAGACTTTTAATGATATTTCTTCGCATTTAAAGAATTTCAAATATTCTATTTCCAAATGGTTTTCTAATATTCCTTTCGATAAGAAATCACAAGTCGTTATTTGCGGAGCAAGTATTCTCAGAGCCCAGTACGATGACCTTAAAAAAGAGATACAAAAATTTGATTGTATTATCATCGATGAAGTTCATTCAATTAAGGCCAATAATAAAATTTCTAAGATTATCGCAGATCTTCCAGCTAAGTTAAGATATGGTTTCACAGGTACATTACCGCATGATAAACATGACAAATGGTCAATCTTAGGTAAAATTGGTCCTGTAAGATTTGAACTGCCTTCAGCTGAATTAAGAAAAGATAAATTCCTGACTCAGGTTTCAACTTTTGGAATTAATATTCAATTAAATGATATTCCGACTTATGTTCTTGATGATGAAGGCATTAAAAGGCCTTTTGGATTCATGGAAGAAACCGAATGGTTGAGCAATAATGACCAGTTTAATTCAACCATTACTTCTATTGTTTCAAAATTAAGCAATAATACTTTAATTTTGGTCAATAGGATTATTCATGGGGAAAATCTTCTGCAAAAATTTAAAGAAGCCGATCCGAATAGAAAAGTTTACTTTATTCAAGGAGAAGTACCGATTGAAGAACGAACCGATATTAAGGAGCAATTGGAAAAAGAAAATAATATATTGTTAATTGCCCAAGCTTCAATATTCTCAACAGGTATCAATATCAAAAATTTGCATAATATTGTATTTCCTGGTTTGATTGGAAAAAGCAATGTAAGAATAATTCAATCCATCGGACGAATACTGCGTTTAAAGGAAAATAAAACTCTTGCCCGGGTTATCGATATAATTCCCAATACAAAATATGCGTTAAGGCATAGAGATGAACGTATCAAATTATATGAGCAAGAAAAGATTCCTTTTAAAATAATTGGCCTAAAGGCCTAAAGTTGTATTATAATTGAATTAACATGACTGAAGCTAATAAAGAACAATTTGTACAGCCTTCTACTAAAACACGTCCGCCTGAAGATTTGGATAAAAAGCGTGAAATGCTGAATGATCCGAATAAGAAAAGGGCGTTTATTACTGTTCAGAATCGAGGAAAGACTAAAAAAGAGGACTATTATGTAGATTCGGCTAAATTTGACGCGGCAATTAAAAGGTTTTACGAAGTTGAGGACAGCGATAAACCGAATATGAATTACATCGCGGAATGTTTCCTTAAGATTGCGCAAGGTTTAGCAAGGTCTTCTAGCTTTAGCCGTTATTCTTATAAAGATGAAATGATTTCAAGTGCTCTTATTAAATGTATGACTGCCCTGCGCGGGAAGAAATGGAGTGTGAACTATGGGTCTAAGGCTTTCAGTTTTTGGACACAAATCTGTTACTGGTCCTTCTGTGCAATCATAAAAAATGAAAAGAAACACGCCGAAAAAGTTAAAAAATATAGAGAAGTAAAATATCCGGAACTTATTCAATGTGCAGACGCTCCAATTTATGTAAGACCGGAAGAAGATTCAGAAGATTAATTTCACCTTAATTTTTTCAGGAGTTTCCGAAATGAAAATAAATGGCAAAATTAAAAACAAATGAGCAATTTATTAAAGAATGTATAGAGGTTCATGGAAACAAATATGATTATTCTGAGACTTTTTATACAGGAGCTCATAATGTTATAACAATAATATGTCCTATTCATGGTTCTTTTCAGCAAAAAGCCTATAGCCATGTCCAGGGATGCGGATGTTTAGAATGTGCTGGTGTTAAGAAACTAACAACTAAAGAATTTATTGAAAAATCCCAAAAAGTTCATGGCAATAAATTTGATTATTCTGAAGTAGATTATCAAGGCAATAAGCTTAAAGTAAAAATTAAATGTAAAAAATGTGGGCATATATTTGAACAGCAGGCACAAAGCCATATGAAAGGTTTTGGATGCCCTTTTTGCTCTAATAACAATAAATCTACAACTAAAGAATTTATTGAAAAAGCTAGTAAAGTACACGGTGATAAATTTGATTATTCTGAAGTAAATTACCAGGGTAATAAAGTTAAGGTAAAAATTAAATGTAAAAAGTGTGGACATATATTTCAGCAAACACCTAATTCCCATCTTAATGGAATAGGCTGTCCAAAATGTGGAAATAAAGAGTTAGTAACAACTGAAGATTTTATTCAGAAAGCAAGAAAAGTTCATGGTACTCTTTATGATTATTCTCAAGTAAGTTATGAGCATTCTCAGAAAAAAATATCAATTATTTGTCCTAAACATGGTATTTTTTGGCAAAAACCAAATAGTCATTTAAATGGTTCAGGGTGTCCTAAATGTTTTGGTTTTGAAAAGTTAACAATTGATGAATTTATTAAGAGGTCTAGAAAAGTCCATGGAGAAAAATATGATTATTCTTTAGTAAATTATGTAAACGCACATACTAAGGTTAATATCATATGTCCTGTACATGGTGTATTTCAACAAATACCGTCTAGTCATTGGTATCTTCAACAAGGTTGTCCAATATGTGCTTTATCTAAACAGACATCTAGAGGAGAAAAAGAAGTTTGTGCATATATTAAGTCAATTTATTCTGGAGAAGTTCTTGAAAATGATAAGACTCAAATAGGAAGAATGGAGCTTGATATATTTCTTCCTGAATTAAGAATTGGCATTGAATATAATGGATCTCACTGGCATAAACTTAAAGAAGAAAGGCAGCCAGGCTGTCATGCTGAAAAGGAAAGGCGTTGTAAAGAAGCAAATATTCTACTAATAAATGTTGAAGAAAGAGACTGGAAAAATAATAGAAAATCTATAGAAAATTTGTTGTTTACCAAGATACATACTAAAAATAAAGTGTGTAATCTGCGCACCTTTAAAAATTGAGAAATTAGTCATATTCATTCTATGAAAAAAGAACAACGTAAGGAAGCTTTTATTAAATTCTGCCTTGAAAAATTTGGAGATCAATTTGATTACTCTAAAGTTGATTATCAAAGTAACAGGAAACCGGTTGAAATTATTTGTAAGGATCATGGATCTTTCTTTTGTTTAACTCAGCATTTTGTACGTTCCAAGTATGGATGCAGGCAATGTGCTATTGAAGCATTAAGGAAAAATACAGAGCCTAAAATGCCAAAAGCTTCAAAAGAACCAAAGCAAAAGAAGGAAAAAATTAAAAAAGCTTCCACGTCTTCTAAAAAAGAACCAGCTCCTATTGTTGAGCCGGTATCTAACCCTGAGTCTTATAATAATTTTATAAATTATATTAAAAGTGTTTATAATGGCCGGATTATTGAGAATGATAAAGAGTTAGCAGCTCCTTATACTATTGCTATTCATATTCCAGATAAGAAGATTGCTTTTGAGTTTGATTCCCTTTCAGGGCATTCTGAACGAAACGGATTCACTAAACGGTACCATTTGACTGAAACAAATAAGTGTGAAGAAAAAGGAGTACGGTTAATTCATGTATTCGAAGATGAATGGGAATTGAAGCCGCAAATTGTTAAGGCCCGTATTCGTCATCTTCTTGGAATTACTTCCGGAAAGATCTATGCTCGTAAATGTAAAGTTCGCGAATTGACTTATCAGCAAGTTAAGCCATTTATTTTAAAATATCATATTCAAGGAACTTACGCTTCTTCCATTAATCTGGGATTATTTTATAAGAATCGCATGGTGGCTGTAATGACTTTTAATAAATCCAGGTTTAACAAGAAATATGATTATGAACTGATTCGCTATTGTACAGTTGCTAATTTTACAGTAATTGGAGGAGCTTCCAAGTTGTTTGAATATTTTCGTAGAAATAATGCAGGCAGTGTAATTACATATGCCGATCGTCGATGGTCCCAAGGTCAGCTTTATCGACAAATTGGATTTAAGGAGATTCATGATGCTGACCCGAATTACTTTTATTTTAAAGATAATTCTCTTCAACGAAAAAGCCGAGTTCAATTTCAAAAACATAAATTACCGCGTCTTTTGAATTATTTTGATCTTAAATTATCTGAATATGAAAATATGAGTGCAAATGGTTGGGACCGGATATGGGATGTAGGAAATAAGGTTTTTATTGCGGAATGATTGAAATTCAAGAATCTTAGCGGCAAAGGATAAAGTTCAGATAAAAGAATGGTTTTAGACAAGTAATGATAGCAATTTTTTCTGATTTACATCTTGGAATTAAAGGAGATAATCAACATTGGCATAGTGTTGCAGTTGAATTTATCCAAGATATGGTTAAAACTCTCAAAGAGAAAAATATTAAAGATGTATTTTTTCTTGGAGACTGGTTTCATAACAGAAATTCGGTAGATGTTTATACTTTGAATTCAACAGCAAAAATCCTCCGGTTATTGGAGGATTTTTCTATTCATATATTTCCAGGTAATCACGATTTGTATTTTTCCGGAAGCACTGAAGTATCTTCTACTTCTATTTTTCAAGGATATAATAATATCAAATATTATGATAAGCCTGCCAGATTGAATATCGGGGATAAAAGTATTACTCTTTGTCCATGGGGATTTAATCCGTTAAATCCAGAAATTGAATCTTCTGATTATTTGTTCGGTCATTTTGAGATTAATACGTTTCAAATGAATTCATCTGAGCATCTTTGTGAAGAAGGTTTTAAATTATCTGATCTATTGAAGAAATTTAATAGTATTTTTTCTGGGCATTTTCATAAAGCCCAGTTTAGAAAATATTCATCTGGATCTATTGTTTATGTAGGTAATCCTTTTCAGATGAACTATGGAGAGGCAGGAGATAAGAAAGGTTTTATTATTCTTGATGTAGATACAGGAAAATATTCTTATCATTATAATGAGATTTCTCCTAAATTTATTAAGATGACTCTTTCTTCCCTAATTAGAAAAGAACCTTCTAAGATTGGTAAAGAAATTGTTAATAATTATCTTCGACTGGCGATTGATAAGAATATTACTGTAGATGACATGGATGAACTTATTAAATTATTGTCATCTTGTCAGCCTCTGGAATGCGATATTGACTGGGATAATAAAGGATTTTCTTCTGCTATTGATACAAAAACTGATTTTGTTGCTTTAGAATTAATGGAAGCAATTAAAGAATATATCGGTTTGCTTGATGTTCCTAATCCAAAAGAAGTATTGCAATATTTGCAAAAGAAATATAGAGAGATTTCTAATGTCCCGGGATAAAAGAGATGGAGTACATGGAGGTGCTCATAAAAATTCTTGGAAAGAATTACTATTTTGCAGAAATGATTGGTGGTCTCATTGTAATTGTTCAAAGAATGAATGTAAGTTTTATTCAAAATGTTTTTCATTTGTAAAGAAGCATAAGCAAAAGGTTAAAAATAAGAAAAAGATTTTAGAAAAGTTGGCTGATAATGAAGTTTATAACATTTAAAAAAATTCAAATTAAAAACTTTTTATCGATTGGTGAAGAGTCTGTTGTAATTGAATTTAAACCAGGTGTTAATTTCATCACTGGTACAAATTCTGATGTACCGGGCACTAAAAATGGTGTTGGCAAAAGTTCTATCGTTGCGGCATTTTCTTTTGCTATTTTTGGAAAAACTCTAAAAGATTTAGCAATTAGGAATATTCCTAATAATTTGGTTAAAGGAACAACTCAAGTTATTCTTGAATTTAACTGTAATTCGACCAAGGGAAATAATAATTTTAAGATTATTCGAGAATTAAATCCGTCTTCTTTAAAGGTATTCAAGGACGGGAGGGATAAAACAAGAGATAGTATTCCTAATACGACAACTTATATTTTAGAAGTTCTTTCTACATCTCAAGAGGTTTTTAAGAATTGTATTGCCATGCAGGCAAATAATACAGTTCCATTTATGAGCCAGGGCAAGACTGATAAAAAGAAGTTTATTGAAAGTCTTTTTAATCTTGATGTAGTAACTCAAATGTTTAAGCTTGTTAAGGATGATATTAATATCTCCAAAAGAGAGCTTGACATAGAATCTAAACTTGTAGAACAAATTAATTCTAATATTTTTGATTATACTTCTAAACAAAGGAAAGAGTTGGAGAGAATTGCCAATCAAAAACAAAAGAAAGAACTTGAGAAACAAATTATTGAAAAAGATATTCATAAAATTTCCTTAAAGATTTCTAAATTAAAGGAAGAGGAAGCTAGACTTTCTAAAATAAAGGTTTCCGAGAGTATTTTAAATGCTATTAAAAATGATATAGGAAAGACTCGGGAAGCCCAAATGAGAATAGCTGCTGATTTAGGAGCTATTAAGAATGAAAAAAAGACTATATCTGAAAAAATTGATACCTTATTAAAGTTTGGTCCAGTTTGTGCCGAATGTAACCGCCCATTTACTAATAAAGATCAAATTGAAATTAAACATTCTATTAAAGAACTTCAAGATAAACTTCTGAAAAAAGAAGAAGAAAAAGAAAAATTAAACAAACTTATTGCCCTAGCTCAGGATATTCAGCAAAAGAAGCAAAAAGAGTTAAACCAGTTAAGGGATTTAGAATGGGAAATTAGCAATAATAAGTCAGCCATTAAAGCTGAGACTGATACTTTAAAATTAAAAGAAGACCTTTTAAAACAATACCAAGTTCATGAGAAGGAATCTGAAGAAAAAGATATATTCAAAGATTTAATTGAAAAAGCCGAAAAAGAAAAAGCTAAAAAAGAAGAAGTTATTAAAGATATTAACGCTTCTTTAGCTAAATTTGAAGTTGCAAGGTTTATTCTTTCTGAAGAAGGTATCAGGGCTTATATTATTAAAAAGCTTCTTGATTTACTGAATTTTAGAATCAAGTATTATCTCACTAAGCAGAATTCTCAATATTCATTATCTTTTAATGAAGTATTTGAAGAAGAAATTCTCAATAAAAGAGGAATTATGGTAAGTTATGGAAATCTTTCCGGTGCTGAATCTAAAATGCTAGACTTAGCTTGTATATGGGCATTTAGAGATATTCTTAAATTGCAAGGTTCTGTAAGTTACAACGTTTCTTTTTATGATGAAATTCTTGATTCTTCTTTGGATAAAACTAACTCGGAAATTGTTTGTAATATTTTAGAAGAATTTGCTCAGAAAGAAGACCAGGCGATTTATCTCATTTCTCATAAGCCTGATTTCTTTAAAGCTGGAATCGGTGAAATTATTCAATTAGACAAGCATAATGGTATTACAAAAAGAATCACCATTTAACTTTAAGAAAAATGCAAAATAAAGAAAACGTGAAAAGAACTTTAGTGGTTAATTTGTTTGCACAACCTGGTGCAGGTAAGTCAACGGGTGCGGCATATTTGTTTTATAACTTAAAATGCTTAGGTGTTAATTGTGAATATGTCAGCGAATTTGCCAAGGATAAAGTATGGGAAGAGAATAAATCAGTTTTTGAAGATCAAAATTATATTTTTGGCAAACAATCTTTCAAATTATCCAGAGTTAACGGAAAAGTTGATGCAATTATTACCGATAGTCCGTTATTGCTAAGCGCTTATTATAGCAATGATAATTGTGCTTACGAAAGAACTCAGCTGATTGTTAAGACTCATCATCAATATGATAATTTAAACTTTTTTATCAACAGGGTTAAGCCTTATAATCCAATTGGAAGGCATCAAACCGAAGAAGAATCAGATAAAATAGCTAAAGACCTTGAAAAGTTTTTAGGAGATCTTAATATTAAGCCTCATAGGATTTCCGGAGATCAAGGAGGATATGATTTAGCCCTGTCAATTATTAAAGCCAGACTAGACATAAAATAAAAATATGTACCGATTCGCTTATTTGGACGGACGAGATAAAAATATCAAATTGTTTACTTGGAATAAGGACGGCGACCGAATTATGGTTGACCGTCCTTATTCTCCATATTTGTATATTGAGGATTCAAATGGGAAGTATACTTCTATTTTTGGTACTCCTTTGTCCAAAAAGATTTTTAAGAATTCATGGGAAAGAAGTGAATTCATTAAGGATTCAAAAATAACAAGGTTATTTGAGAATTTTAAACCGGCTCAGCAATTCTTAATGGATGAATATGGAGGAATGCAGGATTCTGAAGATTTTTCTAAGAATCCTTTGAAGATTTGTTTTTTCGATATTGAAACTGAGCCACTTCCTTATAATGAATTCCCAGCACCGGAAGAGGCAAGAGCTCCGATTAGTCTTATTACTATTCATGATTCTTTGACTAATGAATATACTACATTCGGTACAAAAGAATTTACCGGAGAATTACCTAATGACCTGAAGGTATTTTATATTCATTGCGAAGATGAATATGAACTCCTTGAATCATTTTTAAGATATATTGAAAAAGACCATCCTGATATTCTTTCTGCCTGGAACTCAAATTTTTTCGATATGCCTTATTTGGTCAATCGGATTACTAAAGTTTTAGGACAGGATGAATTAAAAAGATTAAGTCCTTTGGGAATATTCAATATGGGCATTGGTAAAACAAAGGATAATCCTCCAAGAGAATATACAAAATATATTACTCCTGGAATGCTTATTATTGACTATATTGATGTTTATAAGAAACTAAAGGTAAAACTTCAAGATTCTTATAAGCTGGACCACATTGGTTCAATAGAAGTAGGAGAACAAAAACTTGAGTATGAAGGACCCATTGGAGATTTCCAAAAAAATAATTGGAATGATTTCGTTCTTTATAATATTCGAGATGTTGAACTTCTTGTAAAGATTGATAAGAAGACTAATTATTTCGCTCTTTTAAGGTATCTCGCTACTCTTGGATTAACGAATTTTGAAGATGGATTAGGCGTAGTTGCATATGTTTCCGGAGCAATTGCTCTAAAAGCAAGATCTCGGGGACAAATCCTTTTTACTCCAAAACGAGAAGTCCTTGAAGGTAAGAATGAAGGCGGATATGTAAGCGTAAAACCAGGTCTTGTAAAAGATCTAATAACGTATGATGCTGCATCGCTATACCCTTCTTGCGCCATTACGAATAATATTTCCATTGAAACAATGGTTGGTGAATTTGTGGAATTGGGAGATGGAAATATTCATTTGACATTAACTTCTGGAAAACAATATACTTTAACAGAACAAAAGTTTAATGAATTTGTAAAGAATACTGAGCTAATTAGGACTCCTGCAAATGTATTATTCTCACAAAAGAAACAGGGCATTTATCCAGAATTTATGGAAAGTGTCTTTGATTCTCGAAAGAAAGACAGAAAGGAAATTGTTAGGCTTGAAGAAGAATTAAAGAAAGATCTTCCTAAAGAGGAGAAAGAAAAGATTGAATTAAAAATTAAGCAGCTTCAAATTGCGCAATATACAAAGAAACTTTGTATTAACAGCTGTTATGGAGCTTTGACTTCTAAGACGAGTCCTTTGGGCCATGATTCAATAGGAAATTCAATTACTTTAACTGGACAATGCACTATTAAACAGGTTAATAGAATTGTCAAAGATTTTATTATGATGAAAACTCCCGGGATGACTGAAGAAGTTGCCGAGGAGCATATTATCTTTAATGATACTGACTCAGTTGGCGTTTCTCTTCATGGAGTTGCCGGGATTATAATTTGTAAAGATTCTAAAGTTACTCCAGAAGGATATAAACTTATTGATGAACTTAATGATTACATTGATAGAGAACTCAATAAGTTTGTAACTGAAACGTTTAATACTAAGAGAACAATCCTTCATTTTAAACGTGAAAAGATTTGCGACTATGGTTTGTACCGCAAAAAGAAGAATTACGTTTTACATTGTGTTGATAATGAAGGTGAAGTAGACCTCGAGGGTAATCTCAAAATCTCTTGGAAATATACTGGTGTTGAACTGGCTAAAAGTATTATGAGTAAGCCGATTAAAGAAATTGGTAAAAAAGTTATTGAGCCTATGATTCTTCATCAGAATAAGTATGAAACCGATAAAAGGCTAAGAGAGGCATATGAAGAATTTAAAAAACTTCCATTGACAACTATTTGCAAGATTGCCCGAGTTAAAACATTTAACAAATATTCTGACGGTTCTTCTGGTTTTCAGACTATGAAAGGCATGCAAGCTCATATTAGAGCTGCATATTATTATAATCTTATTATAGAAAAGGAAAAAATCCATGGAGTTCAGCCTATTAGAGAAGGAGATACAATACAGGTTATTGCATTAAAGCCCAATAATAAGTATAGGATTGACTCGATTGCTATTCGAGACGGGTATATGCCTCCTGAATTTCTTGAATTATTTGAGATTGACTATCGAAGAATATTTGAAAAGCCATTTTATGCTTGCATTGCCAGCCTTTATAAAGTGGCAAACTGGACTCCTCCTAATGTAACAGATGAATATGAATTTGAATTATTTGATTTATTCGGAGAAGAATAGTAATGTCAAAACGATTTACAAAAGAAAACTTTAATAAAAGAAATAATTGAAAAAGTTAATGTTTAGAGTATAATAAATCATATGAGTTTACTTCATAAATCGTCATTAACTGGAGAAAATTTCTTTGACTCAAATGGAAACCCTATTCCGGGAACTCCATTTTATTATCATCTTCAGCAAAAGATTGATGAGTCTTATCAAAAAGGTTATCAGGCGGGAGTTAAATTTGTTCTTGATGATTTTGAGAACAGACTAAAATTGGCATTATATGCCAGAATTGATGACTTTAAAGCTCTTCCCCCTCTTCCGGATTATTGTAAATTCTTGAATATTGCAATGAAATATGTAGCTAAGGCATTTGCTGTTATGAAATCTTATTGTAATATTGCTCCTTCTAGAATTAATATTGAAGCTACCTTTTGTAAATTTTGGCTCGGTATTGAACAAGATTTAGAATTAAAGAGAGGTTCTATTATTGATACATTCTTATATCGTAGAATTCCTTATGGAAAAGATAATGAAGAGGAGCAACCCAAGGAAGAAGAACCTAAGCCGCTTCGAATTCATCATATGGCAAAGCCCAAGCCAATTCCTAAGTCTGCATTTGGCATTCCGGAATATAATGATCCAGATCCAATGGATAATTTAAAAAATGAAGCTGCGCCTGAAGATGAAATAGAAGAGGAAGAAGATCTTGAAGCAATCGAAGCAGAAATTAAAAAACAATTAGCTGAAACAGCAAAGAAACAAGCTGAGGCTGAAAAGGCCAAAGCTAAAGCAAAAACAACTTCTGCTAAAAAGAAAAGTACATCTTCGGCTAATACTAGAAAAGCTGCCACTGCTCGAAAATCAACAAAAACTGGCACCAATAAAAAATCAGAACAAAATTAAATTTAATAAAAAATGGAAAATCAATATTATATTTGGGTAGATGGAGGAGTAACATCTGTTGGGGTTCTTAATTCTTCTGAAAAGATAATTGAAAATCCGTATATGATTGTTAATATGCAATATACGGTTACAGAAGATGGGGCTCCTTGTAATCCTAATGACCCTCGGGCTGCTAAGACTAAGTTTAAGGTAGATCTTGTACCTTACCTCTTTAAAGAATATCTTGGGAATGACTTTGAATTGAGTATCGATAAACTTAGTAAGTTTCCTCATATGATTACTGAAAATCAAGAATCTCCGCTTGTTAAGCAGTATAAGGAAATTACTCAAAGTCTTTAATTATGGCAGAAGAAGAAAAAGTTGATATTAATAAACTTGCATCAAAAGTTTTTGATGTATTGGATGATTATAGTCCTTATTCTTCTTTCTTAGATCAATCCACTCTTTCTAATGTAGATGAGTGGATTGATACAGGAAGCAAGATGCTTAACGCAGTAATTTCTGGATCATTATATGGAGGAATTCCAAAAGGGCGCGTAACCCTTTTAGCCGGGGAAAGCGCATCTGGTAAGAGCTTTATCGCTCAAAAAATTGTGGGAAATGCTCAGAAAATGGGAATGTATACTGTAGTATTCGATACTGAAAATGCTATTGATGCTAGAATGGTTGAATCTCTTGGAGCCGATCCAAAGAAGATTAAGTATTTCCCAGCTAAATCCATTGAGCAAGTTCGAAATGCAATTTTTGCTCTTCTTCAAAAGATTGAAGAAACACACATGGAAGGAAAGTTTCTTGTAGTTATTGATTCTCTTGCAAATATGCTTTCTGAAATGGAAACAAAGAGAATGGATAAAGATTCTACTTCCGCAGATATGGGTACAATTGCAAAGGCAATTAAATCTTTATTGAAAACTTGTACAACATACGGGGGCTTAACCAAAACTACATTTGTGGTTACTAACCATATTTATGATAATCCAAATGAAATGTACCCAGATTTGGTTAAGTGCATGAATGGCGGCAAAGCTTGCCGTTATCTTCCTTCTGTAGTTGTCCAGCTTGCTAAAAAGAATCTTAAAGAAAAAGATTCTGGTGAAAAGGATGAAGTTGGTAAGGGAATTGCTGGTATTGAAATGCGTTGTATGTGTGTTAAGAATCGTTTCATTCGTCCAATGATTGAGGGTTCTATGTACCTTAGCTGGAAGACTGGTTTGGATGAAGAATATGGAACACTTGAATTAGCAATCAACCTTGGTGTTATCGAACGTCGGGGAAGTGTTTATGATCTTTATGACGGAACATCTCTTGGTTATGCTAAAGCTTTCCGAAAGAAGAAAGAGCTTTGGGATGAAAAAATTTATCCTGAAATTGAACGACGCTTACCTGAAGCATGGGGTTATTCAGCCCATGATATTCCAGAGGAAGAAACTGAAGAAGAATTAATTGAAGAATAATTTATATGATTTTTGTAACGAAAAAACTTGATTGTAGTGATGACCTGAACAAGGCCATTGAAATGTGTGAATTTTTGGGTGGAGAAATTTATGAAAAGTATCCATCCAGCATTACATTTCTTGTAGAAGATGAGGCACTTAAAAAGCGGGGTTTTAAGCTTGATTATACAGAAAATCGTCGTGAATATGAATCGAAGCGACTTTGTAGTATTAAGAAACCTCATGTAGTTTATGTGGATTTCAATACAGGAACACAAACTGTTTTGGAACCTAACGGAAAAGGACATCGGTATAATTATAATAAGCTTACAGTCACTGTAGCTGTTGATTCCTGGTATGAAGGAATTTCTTCTGATATTATTGATTTAATTAAGAAGCAGGCAAATGATTATGGTGTTAAGTTTCAGGATGTCTATTTCAGCCTTAGATTTCCATGCCTTTCTTATGGCAAAGATATTACTGATAAGAAGTTTACTGAATATTTTAAGAATGTAGACCAAGACTTATTCAGTATGAATGAATATAACGAATGGCTGAAGTATAATGATTCTAAGCTTTTCTTCTTAGCCAGTGAATATTGTGACTGTGAAGAAGATATTTCTACTACTTGTGCTGAAGAAAGTGAATGTCAAGATTGTGACTGTGAGGGAGGAAATGAGAACTCAGAAGTAATAATGTGTTCTGGAGTCCTTCAATGTCCTGGTTGTGCAGGTGATCCTGAGATGCCTAACCAAGCAGACTCTAATAATTATGATTATTGCCGGCCATATTTAGGTTAAGAATATTTTTATGAAATATTGACAAAAGAAAAACCCGAAGGATTAAATCCTTCGGGTTTTTCAATTTAGCTTTATTAATTATTGGTTCCAGAAATAGCTCTTTCGCCATTGATTTTGAATTCGTTCCCTAGGGTATCTGTCCTTATTGGGAATGAATTTTACTTCTCGTTTAACAGGTTTTTTAGAGGCAGATTCGCAATCATCTTTTTTATGTTCGATTGCATCAAGCGCCATCGATACAAGAGGATCATCAGTTTCTTCTTCATCTTCACTTTCAAATTCAGATTCTATTTCAGCTGATTCACTATCATTGTTTATTTCAATATCTTCTTCGGAATCTTCATCATCTTGAGGTATTACAAATCCGGAAGAATCATATTGGTCTTTGGCAAATTCATAAGAATAAGTTGTAATATCTACATAATCATATCCAAGGTGAGCTGCCATGGTTTGAATAGATTTACGAAGGTCTTCGACAAGCTTTTTAGGATCTTTAGCATTAAAGAACTTGCCATTTTCCGGATAATAGATAGTAATATATCCTTCTTCATCTTCAAAGTTAGTAGACCAGTCAACTGTTGCATTATATTTTTCAAGTGTTTTCTTGAGGGCAACAATAATTGGGCTAATAAGGCGAGGAGCTGTTTCATCAACTTTAAAGATTGTATAAGGCATATCAATATCATCCTCAACTCCTTCATCGGAGAAATCGGAAAGCTTCTTACGTTCGACAGTTTCTTTTTCAACTTTTTCTCCAGAAACAGCGGCAAGTTGTTCTTTAAACTTATTGATTCGATCAATATACCATTGACGGTTAGAAGAGCCGTCTTTATTCAAAGTTTTGCCAAGGTCAAATCGAAGTTGGTTAGCAACTTTGCTAGGAGCAACATTCTTCTGCTTAATAATGTGATTCCTAATCTTTTTAGGTAATTCAGGATCAGATTCAAGAAGATTTTTATATGCTTCTTTATATTTTGGAGTAACAAGATCAATATAACCATTAGCAAGGTTATCGGCGGTCATCTTGTTAAGTTCTGGCCGAGTTACTTCGCCAAATTCAATTACAGGAGAAGTATCAGTTCGACCGCCCAAGCCAAGGGTACCGGCAGTAACGGCTACATACATCTTAGCTTTACCAGCTTTCCATTCTTTATCGAATTCAATAGCCTTCTGTAACCGCTCATTTTTTTCATCAAAATTAGCCAGAAGTTTTTCTGAAGCTTCGATAGATTTTTTAATAGCTGGGATAGATTGGCCAATACCGCCTTTCCGGTCAGTAACCATCGGCTTATCAGGATTTTTAAGATTAAGGCGTTGAGATGCTTTCGGACGATCTTTAAGAGCTTTATAAGAACCCATTACCTTTTCAAAGTTTTGATATAAAGTATTAACAAACTTTTTAAAAGAAGGGAAATTTTGTACAGTTAATTGATCCGGAGTAATATTATAGATGTTTTCCAGATAATAACGGGCATCATTGGCATATTCATCATCCCCATTTTTAATATAATCGAGAACATTAGCAATCTTTAAACCGCCAGTATAGCCAAGTTTGGTTAAATGCCGAGTTAACCAGCGTAAAGCGGTAGTAGCTTGCTTGGAAATAAGATTACTAACCTGCATTTTGGAATCATCGCCCTTAACGGCTCGTGCTAATGCTTCAATTAAGACATCTTTATAGTCCTCAACTGTTCTTGGTTGACGCTTTGCCTCAATTTCATTGATATATTTGCTGATTTCATTAGTTTTAAGTGCCCCGGCAACTCGGTCGAGGTTTTGCTGGAATTTAAGATAGCCGGCAGGACTTAATCCGGATTTGGAAGCAGCTTCATAAAGAGGTTTAAGAATAGAGTAAGCATTAACAAACATCTTTTCTTTTTCCTCTTGAGTCAATGTTTCAGGAATTTCATCAACAGATTCACCAAAAATATTTTTAGCTACATCAGCAACAGTTTGAGGGGCATCTACAGTATCACTCCAATCAGCTTTACCAATACGATCATGGAAGTCTTGAGAGATTTTATGGGTTTTTTCTGCTCTTCCCGATAAACCTGCAATGCTACGAGCTACATTTTTCTTTAAATTGTCAAGAACCTGGTCCCAACTTTTAACTCGATTAAGCAAATCAAAAGTATTAAAGCCAACTTTATTATCAATTTCCATTTTAGGATTGGCCAAAAGTGTCTTAAGGACCTCGGCAGGAGCATCATCATCTAAAACGGTATGAGAAAATAATTGAGTAAGGAGAGTTTTAATCTTATTAATCTTGGAAACATTAGATGGATTAACGTTAATTCTCCTGGAGCGATAAACTTTAGGAATAAGGCCTAAGTTAGAAAGAGTAATTTGAGCAATCATATATTGAACATCCTGCTCATCTGCAGCTAATTCAAGTAATCCTCTTCCGGCAGTATTTCTAAAGGTTGATTTTTCGGGTAAATCAAATACATAAGAGCTTTCTTCGCCTTTACCGCGATTTTCTAGCTTAGTTCGAGTATTAACTACTGGACGCTGCTCAGTTTCATCGCTTTTTGTTTTTCTTTTTTCAATTAATGCCTCCAAAATTGGACGGGTCATTAAATCTCGATAAGTATCTATCTTAATCATTTATGGTATTTATTGAGTATTGAGCACCTATAGGTGCACTTATCTTTTTTCAGGATTAAAATAAAATGGAATAACAATGTTTGAAAAGTTTGATTTAGACGATTTTGAACCTTTTCTTGTTAAGGGCATTGTTTCTGATGTAATGGTCTTATCAACTTTGGGAAGGTTCTTAACAAATCCAAAATTATTTTTTAAAAATGAGAATTATGCTTTAGTTGTTAATTTTTATAAGTTTTTCTTTGAAAAAAGAGAAAAATTACCGACGAAAGATGAGCTTATTCTCTTCTTGAATAAGAAAGAATATAAACATGCAATAGATTCTGTTTTTAATGAGATTGAACATATTGACTATGAAGGAATGGATAAAGATTTATTCCTGAAATCTGCAGAAAGATTCATTAAGGAACGCGGAATTATTCAAACTATGATCTCTGTTGCCGGAGAATTGGAAAAAGGAGAAATTAATTCTTCTAAAGTTCTTGAAAAGTTTGAACAGGTTTGCAATATTACCCTTGATAATGAAAAAGGGTTAGATTTATATGAAGATATTGGTAATATCCTTACTGCATTAAAGGAAAAGAAGAGAACTATTTCTACCGGATTTAAATCTTTGGACAAGTATATTGATGGAGGCTTTTATGAAGATGGAAAAGCTTTATATTTGTTTATGGCTCCTCCGAATAAGGGTAAATCATTATTTTTAGGAAATATTGCATGTAATATTGCCAATCAGGGAAAGACAGTTCTCCTCATTACTCTTGAAATGTCAGAATTAGCTTACGCTTCTCGCTTTTGTTCTCAACAAACAGCAATTCCATTTGCTGAGCTGCATTTGAGAACAGATGAAGTGAAGGAAAAGATGAAGAATAAGCCAGGAAAGATTATTATTAAAGAATTTCCACCGTCAACTATTACTGTTCCTGAATTAAAGGGATGGATTAAAAAGCATATAGTAGAAAAAGGAATAAAAATTGATGCACTTTGTATCGATTATATTAATCTTTTTGATGGACCTGGCAATAATCTATATGAAAAACTTAAAGGAATTGCTGAACATACAAGAGCGTTAAGTTATTGGTTATCGGCGCCAGTAGTGTCATTGACCCAGCAAAATCGCAGCGCAGATGGTAAAAAAATGAGTGGATTGAACTCTATTTCTGAATCAACAGGTGTTTCTGCGACTGCAGATGTTATTTGGGAAATTTTTAAGAATGAAGAAGATTCGGTAATGAATTTTATCAGATTAGGTTTTGCCAAGAATAGATATGGTCCTGTAGATTTTAGTATAGTAATGAAAATAGCATACGATACTTTAAAAATTGAAGATTTGGAGCAAGAAGGATCATATAAATCTACTTTAGAAGAAACTGTAGAAGATTCTTTATCGGCATTTTTAGTTTCAGATAATAACTAAAACAAATGAGCTTAGATGATGCAGATCTTTTATCTTTAGAGGATAGTGAAATAATTAATTCTCTTTATCAGTTGGCTACATTATTGACTTTAATGAGCGGAAAGAAAATTAATTTTCAAAATGTTTTTATTTTAGTTTTAACTGACAAGCGATTTAATCATATAGCAAAGGAAATTACCGGACTTGACTCTGATATAGAGATTTGCAAATATCTTTTAGAAATTGATCCAAGTTTAGTAAAATCTAAATTGATACTTCAATATTTGAATGGAAGAATTAACTGAAAATCAACAAAAGATTTATAATTTATATCTTAAACATTTAGCTCTAAGTCAAAATAGACCATATAATAAGCGGAAGGACTTTTCTAATATTTCTGATGATATAAAAACTGATTTAGTCAAGTTAGATCTTTTCTTTCAACGAAATCCAGAGATTAATGAGGATTTGTTCTTTAAATCAGGTTTTGCAAATTTGACGAACACCTACCTTCACTTAGGATTTTTTCATACTTATATTGCGGTTAAAAGTTATTCAAAGTTCATAAAAGAACGGTATAATACTTTTATAGATTCAGATGAATCGGTAAATGATTTTATTGAAGGATTAAAGTTTATTATTAATTTTGTCCGAGAAAATAAAATTAAGTTACATGATTATCCGAAAATAACAAATGATAAAGGTATTTTTCAATATCTGATTCATTTGAAGAAGCAATATATTTCATTATATCATTTACATGCTTTTCACTTGAAATTAAGTGACTTATATGAAGATGAGATATTAAATATATACTTGGAGGATTTCAAAAAGAAGTTCTTCGAAACACAAAGACAATACAATTATTCGAAAAGATTAAAAAATATTGGCAATAAATTAAACGAAATTAAACAAAATTAAATTAAAAAAATAAATCTATGAATCTAAATGATTTTTTCCAATCCTCGGCTGAACTTTTTGCTTCTAATACTAAAAAAGGCCTTTATACTGAAAAGCTTTCTTTTAAAGCTGGTAATGAATATCTTGTTCGTCTTCTTCCTTATGTAAAGGAAGGACGTGCTGGCTATCATAAGTCTATTTTCCATTTTTTCCAGTATTCTTGGAGGTCTATTAAGGATGGTCGCTGGACTTATGTTCTTTCTCCTCGCACCTATGGCGAAGCTTGCCCTATTACTGAATATTATTTTAAGGTAAAGAATTCTGGTAATGAAGCCTTGTTTAAGGATGTTGATAAGCGCCTTAACTATAAGGAATCCTGGTATTATAATGTTTATGTTGTAAATGATCCAGTAAATCCTGAAAATAATGGTAAGGTTAAGATTCTTCAAGCCGGACGTCAACTTCAGAACATTATTGAAGAAGCTTGTTCTGATGATCCTAAGAAGAAGGAAAAATTTGTTGAAGAATTTGATGTTGAGGATATGAGGAAGGCAATTTTTGACCTTTCTGCCGATGGTATTAATCTTAATATTAATGCTGAACCTCAGGGTGATTTTACTTCTTATAAATCTTCCACTTTTGTTCGTCGTAAGCGTGATCTTGGTTTGAGTGGGGCTGATATTGATACGATTCTTCAGCAAGCACATGATTTGACTGCTATTGAACGAAATATGGAAGTTTCTGAACTTGAGAAGTTGTTTATGACAACTTTCTTGGGGGCTAATCCAGATACTACGGCTAAAGTAGCTCCTATTTCTGCTCCTATTTCTGTTGTTGGCATGGATCCGATTCCTTCTTTTACTCGAGAAGAACCAGTCAAGACTGAGACAATTAGTTCTTCTGAATCGACTGAACCAACTGAACCAACTGAAGTTGACTTGAATGAGCTTGAAGCTTATTTGAATGGACAAACCGCTGATCTTAACTAAAGATGAATTATAATCAGCAACAACAAAGTCAGTCTGTTCCTTCTTATGTCGTTAATCAATTCGCCCGTCTTCCTGACGGGCGACCCAATCCTCTTCTTGCTCAATTTACGGCAGGACTTGTTAAGAATCTTGGGGCAATTAAGTTTGATCCAAGAGCAGGTTTAACTGAAGAGGACAGATATTTGATTCAGGAAAGGCAGAAATTAGCTCAACAAGCAATTGAAATTAACCGCCAATTAGCTGAACAGCAGGTTCAGGCTGAAAAAGATGCTGCAATGGCTCAATTTAAACAAATGGCTGGATTTAATCCTCAAAGAGCTCAACAGCATCAATTTCAGCAGAATCAATGGCAACAGCAGCCTGTTTCTCAGCCGCCCCCGGTTCAAAACAATTGGCAGCCCCCAGTACAACAACCTCAGCCTCAGCCTGAATTTTATCAAGGCCAAAATTGGGATTCTAATGAGTATATTAATAATTCCAATCTAACTTCATTAGATGAGGATGCAAAATTCTTTTTCACCTATCATTTTACAGAAATCAATAATAATTTATTAAAACTTATTGATATTTTGTCTTCAGGGACAGCCCGGACAAATTATGATAGTTCATTAGAAGAAACATTTGAAACGGGGGAGGAGCTTAAAGAGCTTGACCCTTTAGACGAAATAGAAACAGATGGCAAACAAGATTAAGCTTCATATTCCGACAAAAGAATTTAAATTATTTCTTAAAAGTATTTCAAAGATTACTGAGTCCATTATTATCAAGCTTAAAGATAAAAAAATGGAGGTTTTAACAACTTCCGAGGGGGGTAACATTATTATGTTATCCTCCTTTATTTTACCTGATGAAGGAGATAATAATGTTGATCTAGAATTACCTATTAATGATATTTCTAAGCTTCTTAAGATTTGCGATTTTGCAATCGAAGAAACTATTATTCTTGAAATTAATGATAATTTAATCAAATATAAAAATGATTATATTAGATTAAAGTTTTATCTGGCTGAAAAGAGTATTATTCCTCTTCCTCCTCAGGTAACACCAGATAAATTTAGGGCATTTCCTATTTCTTTTTCTATTAAGCTTAACAGGGATAAGCTTATTCAATTGGAAAAAGGATTTTCCTTTGTTCGAGATAATTCCGGGAATACAAAGGTTTATTTCTATGTTGAAGACGGGGTACTTTATGGAGAATTAACAGATTATCAATCTGATACAACAGATTCTTTCAGGGTGTCTTTAGGAACAGATTATACCGGGCAACTTATTGGAAGAATTCCAATTAAATTTGATATATGGACATTGCTTGATTATTTTAATGATGAAGTAATTTTTGATGTATCTGTTGTTAGGAGAAAGTCATTAACTTATAATATTCTTTTTATTCGTCAATTGTCTGAAAATCTGGAACATAATTATCTTATTCAATCTTTAAAGAATTAAATGGCAAATAAAATTGATACTCCTGGTTATCTCTTAAAAAGATTAAGGCAAAGCGGCTTTATTGCTATCAGGCTTTTTAATAAGTTCAGTGATAGTGATCCCAGACGATGGACAATAATGATTGATCCTGCCGGAGCCTCAATTTTTGTTACTTGTTATGAGAATTATCCAGATGTAGGAGATATTTCTTTTGAATTTAATGATGGAGGGCAAAATTGGCCAAAGAATTTCTTTTTAAAGACTAAATCTGTCGAAGTGATATTATACCAACTAATTGAAAAAGGAATTGCCTCTTATAATAAAGACAATCCGTTCTTTCAAGAAAAATTAGATAAGCTTTATGGAACTTCCGGGTAATTGTTATGCAATAAATCGGGGAAAATATACTGGGAAATTTATTGTATTTGTCAGAAAAAATGGCAGATACAATGAATTTCTTGTAATTCCCGGTTCTTTTAAAATTCTTATTTTGGATAAGAAAGATTTAGAAAAAGCAAAGGAAGAGACTATTCTCGATAAAGCTACAGATTTTGTAGTAGAGCCTTATATTACTTTTGTTGAGAAATTGCCAGACGAAGTATTTGAGGTTATTAAATTACAATTTTTAGAAACAGAAAAAAATAAAAAGAATTTTATAAACGATTTATTTGCCAATAGAAAATAATAATTTTACCGTCAGTTATTAAGGATAATGTATAATAAATTTTATGAGAAATTCTACACAGAAAAACTTAATAATTGATGCTAATAATTTGTTGCATAGAGTTTTCCATGTTTCAAAAGTATTAGAAAAATCTACGCCAACTTCTCACATTTATCTATTTCTTAATTCTCTTAAATCTTTAGTTGAATTATTTTCTCCCAAAAAAGTTATTTGTGTATGGGATTATAGAAAAGAAGATTGCTATAATTTTAGAAAAATGTTAGATTCTGAGTACAAAGCTCAGCGAGATGAAATTAAGAATAAAGAAGTATATGAATATATGCCAGTAATAATGGAATTACTGAATTCTTTGGGCATTATTCAAATCAATCCTATTAATTTGGAAGCGGATGATATTATTTTTTGGTTAGCGATGAAAAAATATCCTAACCAAAGTATTGTAGTTTCAACTGATACTGATTTTTATCAGTTAATTGGCTCAGATTTTCCAGGAAATATCATTTATAATCCTAAAAAGAAACAGTCTATAACTGAACTATATCTTAAAGATTATTATAATGTTAATAATGGTTTTGAATACATAATTTTTAAGGCTCTTAGGGGTGACCGAGCAGATAATATCAGTGGTGTTAAGGGAATTAGGTCAACCAGGATTCAAGATATTATTTCTCTTCTTAAGATTGATTATGACATCGATTCTCTTAAGGATTCTTCCTTATTAAAGGAAGAAGAATTAGAAATTTTTAAACATAATTTAAAAATGATGAAATTTGATTATAATCTTATTTCTACCGAAGAGGAAGAGCATTATGAAAAATGTATTAGTGAAACACCTGAGGCGAATAAGGAAAATTTTACTCTTCTTATAAAAGAACTTGAATTCTGGAACATTTACAGAAAAATTGACTATTGGTACTCTACTTTAGCTAATCGATTAGACATTACAGATGTTATTTCCTCCCTCTTCGACTTCGAAACAGAATAATGAACTCCCGCAAGAGTATGTTATTAAGAAGTTTTTTGATTTAGGATATTTTGCCCAATATAATCAAGGGAATAATAATTATTCTTGTTCCTGTCCAATTTGTAGAGAAGGCGATACTGGAATAGGTAAAGTAAAACGTTGTTTTTATCTTCCGGATAAGAATTTAATTTATTGTCATCGATGCGGCTGGTCATCTCGCCCATTAAAATGGATTAAAGAAGTATCGGGAATGACTTCTTATGAGATTTTTGATGAAATAAGAAGTAATGATTACGATTATCTTGATTTAGGCGGCGGATATTTTGAAAATAAAGTTAAAGATATTATTGAAGAAATAGTTCCGGAGGATGATTCATTGCCTAAAGATCCTATTGATCTTTGTGATCCTCAACAAATAGGTTATTATCGAAATAATTTAGTTGTTAAGACTTGTTTACATTATTTGATTAATCGGAATCTTTATAAAGCAATTAATCGGCCAAAATCTTGGTTTACTTCATTAAAGGATAAGATTCATTACGGGAGATTGATTATTCCATATTATGATGAAAAGCAAAAGATAGCATATTATCAATCTCGAGATGTAACAGGAACTTCTAATATAAGATATTTGTCCAAATTAAACGGAGTTAAATCTGTTTTTAATCTGGGAAACCTTGATTATAATAAAGAAAATTATTATATTTTTGAGGGGCCATTTGATTCATGTTTTGTTAAGAATGGTTTAGCTATAGGAGGTATTACTACTTCTCGCACACTTTTTTCAGGTATTCAAGAAGAGCAATTAGATAAGATTTTATTATTAAATCGAATTTGGGTACTTGATTCTCAATATCAAGATGAGGCAGCTCGGGAAAAAAGTCGAATTTTATTAGAAGAAAATGAACAAGTTTTCCTTTGGCCAAAAGAATATGGAGAAAAATATAAAGATTTTAATGATATTGCTATTGCAAAAAAGTTAAAAGAAATTTCAGAATCTTTTATATTGGAAAATACCGTATCTGGTATCTCTGGTTTAATAAAACTGGCTCAGATAAAATGATAAACTATATACTTGGTTAATCATACAATAGATCACCTCTTCATTTTCAGGAAATTTGGTAAATAAAAAGTGAAAGTAATTTAAATTATTAATTTGGATTTCATGACCGTTATCCTTTATGGAACTAAATTAACTTTCGTTTCTTTAATTCCTTCTTAAGATCTTTTTCTGAGGATGAATTATCGGCTAAGTTTGACTTTAACTTTATTATCTTGGCTTTTGTAGTTTCACCATAGATATAATTTAAAGTCAAACCTAGTTAAAATTTGAAATTAAAAAGCTGAGTCATTAGTTTGACTCAGCTTTTTTCATTTTCTTTACACTGAAAGATTTAATCGGCATTTTTAGAATATCTTCCAAAACAATTTTGATTAAATCTTTTTTAACGGCTAAAGACATTGGATTATCTTTATTTTCTACTAAAGTAAATTCTTGATCTTTAATATCATATAAAGATTCAGTCAAAAGATCACTTGATTTAATATTTGAAACTTTAATTGGTGTTTGCATTAAGCTGGCCTCCATTCTGATTTATCTTGTGCTACTTTCTTATTAATAAAACCTTTAATTTCCCACATTCCATCATATCCGAATTCATCTTTGAGAAACATTTCAATCTTTTCCAATAATTTATGCTTATCCATTGCAGCCGGAGCCTTGACATAAGTTACTTCTCCATCTTCCAGCTGAATTGCATAGTAATTATAAGAAGATTTATAATGTTGCCTTGGTGTTTCCCAGAAATCAATAGTCTTTCTCAACCAGCGATCTTTTTGGCCTACTTTTTCTGCAGGAATACGAATCAAGAACCAGTCATCTTTCCTTGTTCCATCAGATTTGAAAGGAGAAGGACCAGACATATCTGGAACATTGTCCAAATAATCTTCGTTAAGCAGCTTCATAATAAATTAACGAGTAATAGCTTTCTGACCAACAAAAGAACGAAGTGTTTCAGCTGTCGCAGCTAATTCGGCCGCATTGTTCGCCAGTTTGCGCGTGACATTGCTCTGAACTTTAGCAAAAAGGGTACCAGGTTGTGCTTTAGAGAGAATCGTCTGAAGAGAATCAGATCCTGCTCCATTAAGGAATTCGACAAAATCATCAATTTTACGAGCCCATCCTTCAATCACAGAAGCAATTTCCTTATTTCGTTGTTCAATCTGCTGTTGAAGAGCCTTGTCCGTAGCAGGATCAGAGAGATAATCAGCCGGGGTTACATCAGAATCAAGAGTAGAAGCTAAAGCATCGGTTTCAGAATTTTCTACACCATCTTCACCCGGAGTTTTATCAAGATTATTTTCTATATCCTTAGCTAAGTCAATATTTAATTCAGCTTCCAATAAAGTCCTAAACGTATCTTTATAAAGATTTTTCATGCGTAACTTTATTTAAGTGTACTTTAAATATTCCACAGCATGTCACAGGGAAATCAATATTCCGTAGGAAAAGCTCCTTCCCCTTTTAAATTATCTGTTAACCCTGGGTTTGAATTTGATAATTCTCCTAGAAGAATGCAAGAATTTTTAGGAATCAGGGGAGAATTGGAAGCTTTAAACAATCAGCATAAGCAATTAATCGGCAATTTAGATAGTTTATCTGGAGATTTTATTGGTTTGTTTACTAATATGTCCAATATTCGCAATAAGTTAAATGAAACTTTAGCTTTACCTGGGCTGGATAAAATGCACCTGGACGAATTAAGGAAAATGATAAAAATAGTAGATAAGCTTAACTCGGTAATTGTTGGAAAAATTATTCCGATGATTGATGAGTTAGGAAAATAATCAGATAATAAATTATGACTGAATTATTCATATCATTAATCGTTTTTCTTTTCATTGCGGATATTGCCGTTTATTATTTCTTTATCAAGCGGAAAGTAAACCTTCTCAATAAAGAACGAGAAGAATTCGAGCAGGAAGAAGAGGAGTCTATTAATGAGTTTGTACAGAAATATAAAGAACTTGATGAAGAGCTAGCTCAGCGAGTTGAAGAAATTCAAGCTCTGAATACTGTAGTTTTTGATTGTCCTTGTAATCATAATACAATCGCGGTTCCTATTGATTTATCCAAGGAAGAAAATACATTTGTTTGCCCTGAATGTAAAAATGAATATCGCGTTAATATCAACATGTTCCCAGTATTAAAGGGAAAAATTGTTGATGAACATAATATGTATGATTTATTATCTGAGAAATATAAAACAACTAAAAAGTTTAACTCAGATGAAAAATAAGAAATTGACCGGTGCAGAATTAGAGGCCAGAGAGAAACAAGTTGTAACATTTAACGACGGAACTCAGATGACTCTTCCTTTATTGACAAGATGGGCTTTATTAATTGAAGCGATTAATTTAATTTGCGACGAATATTATGAACGAGATATGGAATTTACAGTTGATAATATCGTTAAGAAAGCTAAACCGCATAAAGCTATTAAAAAATATATTGATGAGAGATATTTTGCAGGATTACAAGATTTAATTCTTGAAAATAATTTCTAAAATGATTTTTAAAAGACTCTGGATAAATTTCCAGAGTCTTTTCTTTTATTCTAATATTAATTTTTAAAGATTAATTTAGAATTTAATTTTAAATTTAAATCAGTAGAGGATCTCAATAAATATTCAAACAAGAAAGCTTTATAACATGGCAACAGAACAAAACAATAGAGACGTAGCAAAAAAGCCAATTTCAAAATCTTTCCGAGGAATTTTACGTGTTTCTCCGGCCGATGACGGTTCAGATACTGGTATTGGATTAACACCCGTTCCTGTTGCTGATTCAATGGGTAATAATTCTGCATTGTCTATTGGTACTGAACATATTGAAGTTCAAAAAGAAATTGTCAGCCAAACTCAATTAAGAGATAAGATTACATTTGGTACTCAAACTAATGTTCCTACTGTTGCTCCGGCTAAAAATAATATTCTCATCGGCGATAATGCCGGAAACTATGAACACCAGGATTTGATTGAAATTATTAAACAGTTTGTTACCGATAATCAAATTATGGAGCAAACTGTTCCAGTGGGCACTGTTATTCCGGTTGCAATTGCCCAAAAAGATCTTAATTTGCTTCCTCAGCGATTCAGGGATTATTATGATTTTGCCGATGGCCAAAATCGGCATTCATTAACTGGGCAAGAATATAATTTTGATAATTTCCCTGATTTGTACCGAATGGTAGTCGGTACAAGTAGATTATCTTATAAAAGATTAAGGCTAAGCCTTCCTATTATTGCAGCATCTTTATTTCATGAAAATAATATTACTACTTTGACCAAATTAGAAATAAATTCTTTACAGGCTCAAGGAGATTTAGATTTTGAACTAGTTAAAAATGAACTCCAATTTAGTAATATTGAATTTAATACTACTGATATATTTGAAAATCCATCTGTAAAAATTAGTTGGCGGCAAACTGGTAGAACTATTAATTATGAGCAAAGTCCAAATCAGGCTGCCCACGCAGAATATGCCTATTTGCCCGCTAACACAGTTGTTCAAATTCAGGGAGCCCGATATACTTTAGCTGGAAATGCCGGGGCATCCGAAGCTTATATCTATAATAAAGAAAAATTAAATTTATCAACTTTTGGAGTTGACGGTAGCCCTTTAATTTCTACTGTTGATAACAGATCTTATATTATTCCCGAGGATGGAATTTATTGTTTATGGATTCCCGCTACTGGTAATAATACATTTCAGCAATTACCACAGATAAATGTAACAGTTCCTGAAATGGAATGTACTATAGATGCCAAATATAGTTCTAATGCTAGGACATATGTAGAACTTTCTGAAGGCTATGCTAATTATATTTTATATTGTCCGGAAGAAGTTACTAACACAGCTCAATTTGTAAGCGGTCAATATACTTTTAATTTTAATACTATTACATCAATTAATTTAGATGTTTGGCAATCTTGGAATCCAGATAATGAAGGTGTTAAAAGGCATTTTTACCTTGTATTGGATGGAACTAGTTTGCCTTATAACGATATACCATTGGTTCTTGAAGGAATATTAACAATAAATATTGCCCCCTTTAATATTAATAGAAGCGGCGAATCTGCTTATGATTATGAACCGTCTTTATATTTGAAGAAGGGAACAGTAATTACTGCTCAAGGCCTTGGTATTGTATCGGACGGCATAAGAACACCATTGCCTGTTACTATCTATACAAATAGTACACTGTTAGCTACCATTAATGAGCAAAATACTTATACTATTCAAAATGATGGATATTATAACATCCATGTACCGTCTAAGTGGTGGTTAGAGTTTGATTCTAATCCATGGCGAATTCCATTTTTACGATTAAGCCAAGGATTAGCTATAATTACTTTTAATACTACGGCTCATCCAGTTACTTCACATTTAACAGTAATTGGGGGAGGCGGACAATTTAATTTGCCAGACTTAAGAAATAGATTTATTCGAGGTGCTTCTTCCACATCTTCTACTATTACAAGTGAAGGTACTTATACTATTCCTGCTCACGCTCCTCTTGATATAGAGGATCCTCAGACTAACCCATACGTCTTAAGTTCCCTTTCGGGAGAAGGAAGTACTAAGAGCACTTTTAAAACTTGCGTTCGTTCTCAAAATTATGGAGGAGGAGCTTTATATGTTGGCGGCACAGGTGCATTTACCCAAACTTATGTAAGCCAGGCGAATGCCCTTTCCCACTATAAAAATGATCACTGGACATTTGCAAATGCTCAATATGAATTAGACCTAAGTAATTTAGTAGGGCCTATTACTGCTAAAGAAACTAGGCCTTATAACATATCTCTTTCTTATTTGATTAAAGTAAAATAGCTTTTAAGTTTATAAAAAAGACGGTGAGAATATTCTCACCGTCTTTTTTATTTGACCTTAATAAGGTAAGCTAAAGATATATTGTAAGGCCTAGTTTCTCGTGGAGTCATATCATTTTGGCTCACTTGACCATTGAAATCTAATTTATAAGTCGCATATCTTGACGACCCGTTATATTTTCTATGTCCTGTCCCACCGGAAGTATTAACGAGTGAAAAACATCCAGTTGCTTTAGGATTAGCTTGATAGATAGAACAGAAGAAAGTTCCTGACATTCCATCAATTATAAGTTTACTATTGTATGGGTTAGTCTGAGGATCCTCTATATCAAGAGGAGCGTGAGCAGGAATAGTATAAGTACCTTCACTCTCTCAACTTACCTTGAATATGGAAAGTATCAATAGTAAAATCAGCAATATTTTCAGTATTATAAGTCATTATTGGACTGGCAATTCCATATCCGAGCTTAAGATTACGATATTGCCTCATATTAAGGTCAAAATATTTTAAACATACATTTTTATATTCTGTACTATTAGCTTCAAGAACATCCATTCTGAACAATTTACCATAATTTTCAAAAGAAAATCGAATTGTTACAGAATTTAAATTTAGTATATCAAAATTTTGATCTGTTTTAAACTCGGCTACATATAAATCTTGCAGAGCTTGAATAAAGATAGGACAATTATAAGTAGAAGGATCTACAATTTGGTCCGTAACAATATCTTTAACTTGTACTTCATCAAAATAAACATTTTTATAAAAATCAAGCTGGTTTTTATAAAATTCTTTTGTGGAATCAAATAAAATACTAAAAATATTATTATTTTGAAATTCTTCTGTATTAAATGGTTTTTGGTTAGAAGCCAAATCATTTATTGAATAAGGATAAACATGGTCCAAAAGAAAATCATATTGAATATTATTATATCTTAAGGACAATTTTTCATTATTTTTATTAAATCCTTCTCCAATTTCTCCTTTTGTAGAATAATCGGTCAAGCCAGACCTAATTGTGCTGGCTCCAAAAGATTCGGTATTAGAAGAATTAACAAGAAAAATAGAAAATCCCAATTCTTTATCTGAAGTATTACTAGATTTAAGTTTAAATGAAAATGTAAGGTTTTCCTTTAAGTCAAAATTTTCTTTAGAAATCCAATTTTGACTTATCGATTCCGGAGGTAAAATTACCGGGGATTGTAATTTTAAGGGATTATACATTAGTGAATAGTATATTTGATAACTGTTCCACTGTAAGTTACAGTAACAGAAGAAATATCTTCCCAGTTAGGAGCTCCGGAAGGCCAAGTTGATACATTAACAAAACTATTAATTCCAGGATATTCTGAATTCTCTTGTACATCAAATGTTGGAATATTAATATTTGTTTCAGGAGCTGAAACTAAAGCATATTCTACCTTTGTAAAATTGGCTTTAGTAGAATTAACATTGAATATATCAATTGAAATACTGGTGACAGGAGTTCCTGAGCCTTCATAAGTTACCTGGCGAATAATTGGATTATTGGCAGTATAATCCGCTAAATTAAGTGTACCAATATAATTTTTAGCAATAACTTGTCCATCTGGAGGAATAGAAATAGGTGAAGTTAATTCTAACCTATTTGTCCCATGCAGTAAATCAATACTACTGCCTGCTACTATATTTTCTACGGGGTTGGTATTTGATTCTATGGTCCATACTCGAATTCCTCCAAGGTTATCACCGATAATACTTCCTGGAGTATTGTCACTTCCCAATTCAATATGATAAATTTCAGGTGGTTCCGGTAATTCAAAAACCGGGACGGCATACCGCTTATATCCTTTTCCGGTTTTTGTAGTCCCCATATCCATTAAAATCATGCCGCCAGAAAAAACGGTCATCGGATTGGGTGCATTTAACCGGTCTTCTTCAAAAAGACTTATTTCAGTTCTTTCATGACCAGTCCATTTAATATCTTCATCAAAATAATCAGAGATAGATCCATTATAGGCTTTAGAGGTGGAATCATTCACTGCTAAAACATCACCAATACCAGGTTTTAACCCTGTGATTTGATTAGTTTCATCATTAATGACTGTTACTTGAGGATCAATTTGAAGATTTAAATTAGAATCAAGAGTAATACCACCGGAACTTTCTCCTAAACGATTGGTAATGACAGCATTTACAGTACCGACTTGTTTATTATCAACAGTTGTTAATGTATCATTCTTTTCACCGGCTGGAACTTTAGTAATTTTAATATTTCCAGTCGTAGAAAAATAATTAGGATCTAAATTAATTTGGATAAGAGATCCAATAATTGTGAAATAGTCAGAACTAAAAGTTTCAGTAGAAAAATAATCGGCGGTTATACTTCCTTGAGGAATTGTTAATTCACCATTAACAATTTGAAGAATATTTTGAGGAGAATTCTTAATATTGACAGTATTTCCCGAGGTAATAGAGATACCATTCCCGGCAGTAACAGAAAATGCTCCGGAAAGAACCTGAAGTTCATTATTTGCATTATATGCTAAAGTAATCCCATCTACTTTAGGAGAAATATCTTCCCAATTAGAGTTTCCCATTCTCCAAAGCTTATTATTGGCATACATTAAGTCTCCGGAATAAGACCGCGGCTCAGTATCAGGAGAAGGATCACTGGAAGCAGGCCCAATAAAAGTTAAATTAGATGTAATAATACCACCGACTGTTTCAGGACCAACAGAAGCTTCATTATTATCTCCTACTCCAATGAATAAACGTTTTGTATCTGTTTCATAAACAGGTTCGCCTTCTTGGAAAGAAGTTTTTAATCGCTGTTCTTTTAAACCACGACGAAATTTAATAAGAGATGAAAATTGTTGAGCCATTAGATGATTCGGTAAGAATTAATGTTATAGTTAAGCGTACTAATAAAACTAGTCTGCATTTTCTTGATGATATTTACTTGAGTATTATAGATTGAGGTAAAGCATCTATTAAGGATAATTGATGTTAACTCATTCTCTCCCATGAAGAAATTTTCTTTATCAGAACCTAATTCCTGAAAAGATGAATCAGGCTTAACATGGTCATAAGTCATCAACCCGTCAATACTATAACCTCCAACAAATGTTCCGAAGATATATTTCTTAATTTCTGATAAGTTAAAGAAAAGTTTATAAAGAATTTTATTAAATGTAAGGACATTATAGTATTCTTGATTATCTTTAAAGCTTAATTCTTCTTCAGAATAAACGTTAATATCAGATTTTAATAAAGAAGACTTTAAAATATTCGGTTCTTTAAAGAAAAGGATAACATTCTTATGGAGCTTAGAAATAACTTCCTCTTCTTTAATAACAAATGTTTTACCTTCAACTTTTTCCGGGGTATTTTGAGCAGAAGGACGGTATTCATCTACAATATCACCTGTATTCACTAAAACTGGTGGGTTAGCCCCTCCCTCCGGATTTATTTTAAGATAGGTATAGTTCCTATTCTTATCATAATAAAGTAGTTTATTATCTGTGTAATTATCTACTCTTTGCAACTTTCCTTGTCCATAATAACTTCTATTATCAATGATATTAAAAATAACATCTTCATTTAATTCAGGAGTTCCTGTTATGGAAAAACAAACATTTTGAGGATAAGCGGATAATTCTGTAGAACGATCATAATCCCAAGGAATTAAATTATTCCCTAAGTCTTGAACATTTTCCCAGGGCATGTAAACATTTTCCCAAACTAAATCGTCGAGAGTAATTGAACGGTAATAATAAGAAATAATTCCAATCGGATAAGTTAATTTAGACAGCTGAAATTTAATAATTCGTTTATTAGTAACAATATAGAAATAATTTGAATTATTATATGAGAAATCAATTTTTTTAACGATTTCTTGATTATAGATTGGCTCATCTGAAGAAGGTTGTCCATCTTCAGGATTATACCAGTAAGTTTTAAGTAGTTCAAGATAAAGAACTTGATAATCACCCAAGTATTCTCCTTTATTAGAGAAAATATTAATAATAATTTTATCTGCAGCTTCAGTAATTACCCAAATTGAACCTTTTTCTATAGTTTCTTCATTAAGAATAAATTCATAAGGGCAAATTGACACTGTTCTTGTATTTTGACGAATAAATCCGCCTGAACGAATAGTAAATTTATGGTTGAAGAAGTTATCGAGAACTTTGATTACATTATTTCCTTTATCGAAGACAGCGATTGTATTATCAAATGCAGCAATAGATTGTGGATTATTAAATCGATAAGGCTGATTCAAATCTCCAAAGCCTTGAATTTGATCAACAAGCATTATTCTATTTGTTGCAGCTCCTCGATCAGATAAACATTTGGAAATATCATATTTAAAAAGACCATTTAACTGATTATCAATTACATACAAGTAATTTCCATCTAAAGCTATTCCAGAAATATTTTTAAATGAAGCTGAGTCAATGTTATTTGGATCAATTTTAGAAAATGTAAAGATATTCAAATTATTAACATTAGAACCACTAATATTTTGATTATTAATTGAAGAGATTTCTTCAAACATTCGTTGATTTAATTCTTCAGCATGGTCTCCTTCATTTAATAAAGGATCTGAACTTTGCTGTAATTCATCATAAGGAAATAAGTAAAGGTTCATCAGCTGAATAGAAGTAGATCTTCCAATAAAAACAGCATATAGTTTCATTGGGTTTCCATCGGCATCTTTCTTATCAGTAAATTTATTAGTTGGAACAACAATACTATCAATAATATCTTCAGTTCCCCAATTATAACCCTCAACAGTATTAGGCCAATCTAATTTATTCCAAATATTTTGGGGAGTACTATAAGATATGTTGGAATAAAACCATCCGTCTACCGGGCCAAATTCAGTTTTATCTTCAGAAGCAAATGGTCTATGGGGAGATAAAACTGGGATTTTTTCGCTTAAAGGCAAGTCATTTTGAGCAATAAGACAATTTTTAAAGATATAGGTGTTATTTGCTTCTAAATTATTAATAATTTTATTAATAACAGATGCTTTAAGGAAATCGTTAGCTGCAAAAGTACAATCAGCTAAATTATAAGGCAATTTAAGATCAACATCTAACAATCTATCAAAGAAATCATTAGATAAATTAATCTTTGTTGTATAATTATTACCTATGACTAGTTCTTTTTTATCATCGAATGTATAAGGAATATTATTTTCTACAAGAACATAGCCTTCATAAGGTATTTGTTCTTTTGTAATCGGATCAATTAGAAAATATTCATTAGTAGAATAATATTTTTTAGTCATTAGATAAATTTAATTTCTTTAATGTTTAATGGAACTGCAAGTTCTTCATTGATCTTTCTAAGAATATCCAAAGAAAGATTTTGCTGGTCGCTTAATTTAGTAATACCGGAATTTTTAATATTAATTCTTATGGTATTGGACATATTAGCAGGCGGATTATATTTGAAATAACGAATAATTTCTTCAAAATTATTACGTTGTCCGCCTGGTAAAGTAATAGTTAGAGGCTCTAAATCAGAAAAAGATAAAAGAAGGGCTTGTCTTTCATCTTCAGATAATAATTTAGAATAAAGTAAAAAGTTTTTAATTCTAAAATTAACCGCATTAAAAGGCTTTTCATCTTTAAATCCTAAAAAGTCATTTAAAGTTATTGCATTTTTATAAGATGCCGTTCCTAAAATAAATGGATAATTAAAAACATTCTTTAAATTATAAACATTAGGATTGATAGTAATTTTTCTTTTAACGGGGAGAAGTTGTTCATTTTCATAAACTTCAAATACTCCATTATTAAGATCAATAATAACTCGGAAATTATACCATTCTGCAATAATTTCATCTAAAGCAAAGCTATAAACAAATTTATCATTTATTAAAGAACTCTTGGGAAGGTTTAATGAAAAATTAAGAACATTAATATCCCGAGTAGTAATAATTTGAGAATAATTTGTACAAGAAGTTAAATCAGGGCTTACTTCGAAAGTTAACTGATGCTCAGACGACTGATAATTTTGGTCAACTATTAATACATAATAATTAGTAACCTTAAGTTCTTTATCATATTTTGAAGTAAAAAGAACAAAATCATTTTCAAGGTTTCCTTTATTATAAATTTTGAGAGCATCTAATCCAAAAGCATTATCGTACAAATCGCCCACAATTATAGATCTTTGCGGACGTTTTGCCCGGTCAAAAAGTTGTAATTCCAACTTTTTAGAATCACTGGTTTTGTTGCTTTGGTATTTTAAACAGGCAAATTGATTTAAATCATTGACTGAAATATCAAATATCCTATTGTAAGAAGTAAAGATGATATTAGCATCCGGTAAATCAATAACCCTTTGCTTATAATCATTTAAATCAATATTTTCAATCTGATAAAGAGCATCTGGCACACGTTCTCGAATACCAAACAAGCCATCTTCTATATTTTGCTTAGTAACTTGAATATACGGGAAAGCGTATGCCGTATCATCTTTATCAATAAAGATTGAATTAATACCCTGAGAAGTAACTGTCAATAAAGATTCAGCTACTCTTAAATCCGGACAATAATAATTTTGCTCTTTACTAAATCCTGTATCATCTAACAGATAAACATATGTACTTTCTAATAATCCTTCTGGTAAAGGAGCGATGTCGGAATTTTGTGTACGATATACCTGTTTTCCGTTTAAATCAATATGGTCGAAAACAATATTATTATCATTTTCACCGGCTGATGAAGAATAATATACCGGATAAAGTTTATTTTGAGTTAAATCGGTAACTTTATAAACTAATCTTGAAGTTCCGGGAATATATGCCATTAATTCAGATACTTCATCTGTTGTTCTATCAAGATCAAGAACATAAAAATGCCTAAAAATATCTGTTTGATTATCAGGAAGATTAAATTTATATTGCTTGTCAATAAGATAAAAAAGTTTATTATTAATAATATTAACTTTTTTAAGAACTTCATTCTCGTTAACAAGCTTAATTCGTTCTTTGAGAATCAAGTCATAAGAAACAATATAGACATATTCTGAACCAATAATAGCAAAATCTTCATAGGGAATATTAAGGGCTAAACCTAAAATTTCCTCATTATTTTTGTATAAATGTTGAATATCAAGTTGCTTAATAATATCAAAATTAGTATTATGTAATGTTACAATAGCATTTGACAAATTATTATTAGAATCATAGTAATTGTCAAAAGTATAAAGAAATGGGGTAACATCATTAAGATTACTGATGCTTAATCCATTAGTAGAAGAATTTGCAAATAAATCAAGCCCATAAACTTTATCTGAATCAAGATACATATCAAAATTCAGGTCTAAAATACCAGAATTTTTGATATTGAGATTATTAATTGTAACTACTTCTTCATTACTGGAATAAGAAGATAATTCATATTCTTTGGCATCAGAAATATTGGAAATAATCGCATTAACTTGATCTTTTCCCACCCTGGAATAAACATATTGTCCATTTTGTTCAAACATCAGGTCACTTTGCTTGTCAAAGTAAGGTGCATCCTGAATATATGAATAAAATAATTCATCAGATTGAACATAATCTTTGTCAATAATGTCATTAAAAGAGGCGGGATCAAAATTAACTTTGCCCTTTAAAGCATCTTGCTTGGAGATAATATTAGGATAATAATAACGGTCTAGCCAAATACCGTATGGATTTGATTTAGACTGGTATAACCATGTATGAAGATACCTTCCATTATTTGAAAAAACAGAATTGGTTTGTAACTTTTTAACTTTGTCGGATAAAAATGGGTTAGTAGAGCCAAAAGATCCGTTTTTAACAAATTTGGTATCATTGATATTAAGTTTTTGGAAGGGGTATAAAGCAACTCTTCTATCATTATCTTCATTTGCACCAATAGAAAAGGCTAAATCTTCCCCAGGATTGATAATATATTCAATATCATAGAAAATATAATTTAAAGTAACAGTAGAATTGCCAAATTCTTGATTTGTACCTGTTTCTAATGATGTATATTCGCGAAAATCTACATTAGGATCATTATTTGTTCCCGTATTAAGATAATCTCCTCTTATTGCGAAGTTTTTAGGAGAAAGATGATTTTTTAAAGGAATAATATTGAGTGTTGTAGAAAATTTATCATCAATATTATTATATTGAAGATGAAAAAGGCATTGGCTCTCTAAATTATACGCAGATTTTTCTACATTTACATTAGTAAAGTTCCTATCTTTATAAGAAATCCAGGAAGTATTGATATAATCTGTTAAATCAGTAAATTTATCAGTAATTGTTGAAATTACATTGTAGTTTTTTCCATTATAATTAACCAATGGAGCAAGGTCTGGATTAGATACCAAAGTAAGCTTAGTATCGCTCATAGAATCAGGACCAAGACTTCTTAATCTTCCATTATAGCTGTCAAGTTGGACAATTTGACCAACATATTGTGGATCAATATAATAAAGAAGGTTTTCTGGAGAAGTTTGAGGAACTTTCAACTTATAATTATTTTCCGAAGCTTCATATTCCAAATTATATTTGGCAGAAACCCACATATATGTGCCATCTTGCCTTTGTACTTTATAATCATCAGTACAAGCAAGATAAAAAAGAAAAGTATCTCCAGTTTTAATAAAGTTAAACTGACCGAATACTTCGGCTAAATCTTTTTGAGAAGAGAACCAAAGATCATCACAAGGCCCCCCAGTATACTGGTTTAGCCTATAGTCCCATTTTCTGTTAATGAGATAATAGTCAGTTTTACCGTTAATATGTTTAATATAACATTTATTAGTCTCCTCAATATATTCAATAATAAACAGATAATTTTGTTGAATAGCAGGATCAATTCCCTGGGCTAAAACTGTTTCAACTGAATAAAGAGTAAAATCGGTATCCCAAGTTAATTTATGGTCCGGTGTAAGACTAATATTTTGTTGATTAAAGTATAGAAAAGCAGGTTTACCTTCTAAAATGAAAGTAATAGGAGTAATATAACCATTTGTTTCATTTTCTTTAATATTAGCCTTTAACCAGTTAGTGTATAAATCTTTTTTACCCAGGAAAAAATAAGAATAATTATTGACCGTAAGATCATTTATATTTTTAAGGGCATTATAAAGATTAAAATTAAAAGATTCAGAAGTTGAGTAAGAGGTATTAAGAAACTCTAAAGAATTATCCAAATAAGATAATTCTAAATTTTTAATTTCACTAAATGGCTTTGACTTTAAAGGCCTGATACTCATTGAGGATATTTAAAGCTCAATTAAGAATCGAGACTATGGGAATTTGAGCATCTAAATCATTAGGAATTTCACCAGGAGCTTGTGATTTATTAATTTTAAAAATCACAGAAGATTGTTCTGAATTAAAGACTGCTTTCTGTACATCTAATTCAAACTTTAAATTATAAAATGATTTAGAAAGAATATCTAAATTAATTTTAAGCCCATAAAAATAGTTGGCAGAATCATAAAATTTAATAATTATTGATTTCTCGCCTTCTTCTCCCGTAGGAAAGCTATATCGATGCGGACCGATCTCAGCTAACCAGGTACTAATATCTCTAAGCCAATTAATATTCGAGGTGTCGATCTGGTAATTATATTCATTTGATTGACCATCGCCCCAATCAACAATAATTTTAGTAATTTTATTAGTAACTGTTCCTCCCTGGCTAAAAAGTGGAGGCATTGCATGAAAATTTGTATAATAAAAATTAAGAAATACTTCTGAATTATTTTCTACTAAAATATTTTCTCCGGAAGGATATTCAGGCAAAGATGCCTCATCCCAGACTAAAAGATTGTCTAGTTCGATTGCTGGTCTAATTTCTTTAGCATTTGGATCCATTAAGATACAATAAAGTTGGTATTAAAATTCAGATAAAGAGTTGTTATTTTATCTCCTGGCGTAATAACAGATTCCTGTCCGGTAAATGCTGGACTATAAACGGTTGAGTCTAAAGAATCTGGATCTATTTCTCCAAATAATTCAACTCCAGATACGCTTAATTGGAAGAAATGTTTATAAACATAAGGGCACATATTCACATCATACAAGACATAAGAAAGCATAAATGTATTTGTATCGAATGAATAAGTTAAGCATGGATTTCCAGCCTTTTGAATCATTACTGATCCATTTTTAAAGAGAGAAGAAGGAATTTGGAAAGATTCAGCTTTTTGCTCTTCAGTATGAAAATAATATTTTTTAACAGTAAAATTAATTAAATCAATTTCATAAATGTCTGGATAATAAACAGGAAATTCAATTTTTGTTCCATCGACATATTTTTCACTAATGGAAACATTCATTACTGCAAAATAACATTTATGAAGCTTCTCAATATAGAAAATATCAGAACCTTTATCACAAATATTTGCATTTCCAGAAAAGAAAGCAGGATTAATAAGTTCAAAACTCTTGTAATTAAAGGCATCAAAATAAGAAGCTTTAATCAAGGGATTTTCATTATTAAAGAAAATTGCTTGTTTATTAGTAAAGAGCTGTTCAAATTTATTAGTCAGAGGATTAAATTTAATACCTTCAAATAATAAATGAATTGCTCCTGTCGCTGGATTTTTAGCTTTAATGATGAATATATTCTCAATAACATCAATATCAATAGCATTCTCAATAAAGAAATTATAAATTTCATTATCGGCAGAAGTTTGCCACCAGGGAAATGCTGAATATATGTCAGTAATTTGTCCTAATCCAGTAATAGAAATTAAGATTGTACCTTTTTCTTCAAGAATTTCAAAATAAGTCTTTTCCTTATTTTTTTCATAATCAGGTTTTAGATAATCAGGAAGAGGCTCTGTCTTATATTCTTCATTCTGATAATAAATTTTAGGTAAGGTAAACTGATTGTTATCGATAATTTCGTTATAGTCAGTTGTAATAAACTTGCCGTCTATTACAGCACTAAATGGTTCATTTAAAATATCTTCAATAGCAAGAGTCAAATCACCATTGCCAATTGTTGTACCATTAGGAATATAAGCACGGAAATAAGCTGGAAGAAGAGTGCTTATACCTCCTTCAATAAAGTAAGAATAATAATGATTTTCAGGAGTCCATGTAATTTTATCTGCCGAAACTTCAGTAGAAACTCCTACATCATCAACTCCTAAAACGCCTCCATCGACTAATAAAAACTTTTCTTCTACTTCGGGCTGAGGAATAAATGGAGTAAAATTCCAATCTCGGGCAAATTTACCATTTTTTTCTTTAAAAATAGCAAATTTATTGCCATATAAGTCAGATTTAAAGGAACTTATAAATCCTTTATTAAAAAGTTCATAGAAATTTAAAGAAACAATATTATTTTTATTGAGCTTGTCAACATCTTGTTCTTTAGAATAGTAGGCAAACATTGCCTGAGCATCACTGACAACCAATGGATCGTTAGCAGCCCAGCCAAAGTTAAAGTTTTTAGAATATTCAGTTAAAGAATATTCAATAATATAAGGATAATCTTTTTGTCGATTAAATGCTACATTACCATAAATTTTTGGATCAGGAAAAATGTAAACCTTATTAGGCTCCACTTTACTTTCATCAATAGAATAATCAAAGTTAGTTGTATTAACTCTAAGTAAACTTGTTTTATCCGGTTTAAAGAATAAACCGATATTTTTGAGAAGTTCTAATTGTTTGGATTCAGTAAATGGAGTGTCAACAGTTTGCTGGTTTAGAAGATTATTTGAAGGATTATCAGCTTTAATGAATACATCAGTAGTAATATTACCTTCGGAATCCTTAATCAAGTAATAAAAATCAACGCCAATGTACTTTTTATAAAGTTTCTTTCTAATATTAATTTTTTCATCATTGGATATTAGAGAAACTTTACTGCTTTCCAGCAATTCATTCTTTAACGTAAGTTTATCTCCAACACAATCCTGAGATAAGTCGAGACTAAGCTGGGCAATTAATGGAATTTCCCGAAGATAGACATTTCCGTCAAAGATTATGTCTCTTAATATATTTTCTAGCTCAAAATAAAGAGAAGAATCAATATCGTTATAGTCACAAGAAAGCGATAAAGCCCGGTCAATATCAAAATAATCAGAATAAATGTCTACAAAGTTATCGATAGAGACATTCAAATAATTTTGAACATAATTTACTTGTTCAGGATTTTCATTAAAAAGAAAACTTAAAATTTTATCAAAAATAATCTTTTCTACAGAAAGTTGAGTACCTTTAATCTTATTTCGTTCAATTACAAAAGTTGCTTCGGTACGTTTATTTCTATAAAAAGCGGCAATATCTTTAATTCTGGAAACAAAGATAGGTAATGCTGAGTAAATCGCATTTTTAGCCTTTAATTTCTCATTAGGATCTTCTAATGAATTAAAATTCCAATTTAGATTAGATAAAAAGACCTGTTCTTCAAAGGTAGCATAAGAAACAGTAATAATTTTAAGTAAATCAATAATCTGAGACTGAATTAATTCTTTAGTCTCAATAATTTGATGGTCATCATTTTTAACTTTGGCCCATTCAGTAAGATATTCTTTATAATAAGTCAAAAAGACTTCTTTATCATTTTCAAAAGAAGTTTTTGAAATAAATTCAATAAATGTATAAGGTTTAATAGTGTCCTTAACTTCAGACGGAACACTATTAGAATTAATAATTGAATTAATTTCAAAGTTTATCATTACCTTGGAGATATTTAAAGGACTAATTGAGTCCAAGATTCTCAATCAAGGTTTTATAAAGTAATCGGTCAATAGAACCATCAGCTTTATACCAGGTATTATAATCTTTAATATTATCAGAAATAGTCTCTGGTTTCAGATAAGAATTGTGAATATCTGTCTCATTAGTATCAATATACTGATAGAAGTAATAAAATTTGTTTAATTGTTCTCGAGCTTTATCTTCAATTGGTTCAGAAGCTAAAAGATTAAGCATTTGATAAAGGTTTTTATTGGGGGAAATGATATTAAAAAGCTCTTTTTCGAAATCTCCTAATAACAAATTCCATCCCCAGGTCTTAAAATACTCAATTAATTGAAAATACTCTCCTTGTTCATCGGTTTTAATAGGAGATTTTCTCACTTTTTCTAAAAGAGCAGTATTAAGAAGAAAATATTGCTTAGCAAATCTATCATAACAAACAATTATTGGCCAAATTCGCTTGCCATTTACAGTTTTAATATAGATTTTTTCAGTTAAATTATATTGAGGACCTCGATTTTTACCCGGAAGCTTATCAAGTGTCTCAAATTCATCTTTAACTTTAAACTTGGTACCAATTAATCTGGAATGGTTAATGGAAAGAATTTTTAAAAGCTGATTAATACTTTCAGGCTGAGAGAAATTTTCATTATTATACAAGTCTAAAGTAAGATTTAGACTTTCGCAGATAGAAATAAGGCTAATAATAGGGCAAGTATTGATATTCCCAAAATCATTAACAAAATTATTACCTTTATTAATAACTTTTTCCAAAAAGTTATCTGATTCAAAAATACCAAGCATATATTGGTCTAAAAATGGAAGATTTTCAAAAACAGGATGAGTTTTATAGATATTCCAGATTTCTTTGGCTGAATATTCAGTATAATCCTGCTTAGGATCCAAATAATATTTTGAATCCTTATTAGAAAAGCTTTTGAGATCAATAAAAGTTAAATTATCTACGCTTAAATCTGATTTTTGAAGAGATGTTCCTTCCCATGATACAGATAAATTAAATGTGGAAGTAAGTTCATCCGTTTCCACCAATGGCCTTAGAGTGCCGAAGCAAGAACCCATAGACATATAGGGAGTACCCAATACAGATTCTAATCCGGTATAAAACTCAACAGAGGCATTTTCACAATTACCAATTATTTCTTTAATGGCAATATCTTTAATAAAGTAATATCCATAATTATCTGCTATTAAACGTATTACAAATGGTGAATCTATACCTAGATATTTTGCCCTACAAAAACTAAATGTATTATTTTCTAAAGAAATATCTATAATAGGATGCTCATCTGAATTATCCGCAGTTGTTAAGCCGTTTGTAGAAATGAATATATTGAGTTTATCAGGATTATTTTGTTTAATTTCCAAACTGGTTCCAATCGAAACAAGATTGATAGTATTTTTTCCTAAAAGGACATTATCATTAGGAAAATAATCAGTATCAAGCACAAAAGTTAATTCATCCTGGGAAGAAGGTAAATCATCTTGAAATTTAATAGAAGCTTTTCCGCTTTGACCAATATGGTAATAATTTAAAGTAGAAATAGAATCTAATGAAGGAACCATTAAAGTATTACAGATATATTTGATGGATGAATCTACTATTAAAGGTTCAACTTCAGTTAAAGCAGTCATTTCTGGATTAATAATATACAAATTAAGAATCAATCCAGAATCATTTGAATAATCAAAAACTACATAGACATCTTTATATTCTGGGATAATAGATAATGTCGGTTCATTATCTTCATCTAAGAAAGTATTATAAGGGAGTAAATGCTGATAAGGATTATTAGGCGGAAGATCAAAAATATTGGTTGCTCCAGCTTTAACAGCATGACATTTAATTGGTACTTTATTTGTAATACTTTTGTCTAAAGTGGCAATAACTTCAGCAACTTCTATTTGTTGTCCGGCATATACATTTTTTAAAAGTCCAGCTTCAACTTTTTTAAGGTATGCAGAAGTATAAGAGATAATAGTCGGGAGAATATCCACGACTTTGATTGTTTGCTCAGCTTTGGGATAACTGTTTTTGTAAGGATTTTCATCAGCATCAAAACATGTACAAGTTACACTATAGGAGCCAGGATTTTTATAGGTATGGGTAGCTGTTAATCCTTTAATTTTAGTCCCATCTCCAAAATCCCATAAAATTTCTCGGTCAAATTTTTTAAAAATCTGGTAAGAGATAGGATTACCAGATTCATCTAAGTCAGAAGTCTCTACAATTTGATTATCATTAAAAGATAAAGTAACTGTAGACCCTGAAACTGTAAAAATTACATCAGAAACAGGGTTATATTCTTGATTTGTTAAATCATTAGTAATTGTAATCTTACCTTTAAAAGTATTACTCATTTATGACAATCATTTTAGAGTTAATGTTCCTTAAATCATAAAAATAAGGGAACATAAATGGAGAAAGAAGAATATTTTGCTGGATTATTGTAAAATCATTTTCTTCATAAAGAGGATTCCAGACAATAAATGTTAATTTATCGGTTTCATTAGTCCCATCCTGCATTTTAATATCAATTACGCCTGGGATTTGGGCAAGTTGGGCAGAAAGCGATGAAATATCGATAGTTGCTCCCAGCTTAACATTATTGAAAAAGTTATTAAAGACACTAGTTGCTTGAGAAGTAATATAATCACTATTAAAGTTACTATATTTGTCTCTTACTAATACTAATTGGACATCTTCAAAATGTTCTGGTAAACTATTATTATCTGCCCGGATAATCCCAAAAGAAACGGCTTTATAAATTGGGTCAATCGGTGCAATATTATGTGCAATATCTTTATAAGAATTTAATCCTTCAACAATATATTGTTTAAGATTAGTATTCACATAATTCGGTATTTTATCATTAATAATAGTATTAATAAGAGGGAGGAGAGCCACGTAAACGTTGTTAAATCCACAGGAAGATTGAAAGGTTACTTGGTTAAGGGCAACACGAGGATCATCATTTGGTGCATCCAAACCAATATTATAAAAATATTTCAAATAGGAACCAGTATACTCAGAATTAGAAAAGACATAACAATCTTTAACAAAATTATTAAACATTTTGTTGATATAAGTGATATAGTCTTGTTCGTTTAATAAACGATTCTGAGAAGCAAAGATTTTAGGGACATTATTTCTAATAATGTCAACAGATTCAACTGCAGAAACCGGAGTTGAATAACCAGTATTAGAAACTTTAATATACTTTAAATCATTTGGAGTGATATAGGCTGGTAATATATCAAAAATACCAGTTGTTGTGTCCATAATAATTTCCTGAAATTTTGTAGAGTTATACAAAAATAATTCAGTATTATTAATAAGCCCGTCACCAACTTCAGCAGAAGAACCATCTGAAATTACATAAAAAATAATAATTTCAGAATTTTCTACAGGTTTATAGCCATTGATATTATTACCAAATTTAAATTCATAATTATAATTTTCATTAAGTCTCCGCTCAAAAACTTTATCATTACCCTTAGATTCGAATAAAGATTTTACTTCTTCATATTGAACCCATTTGCCATTAGGCTCCTTAACATAAACATCAAAGAAATTATCAGTAATAAATCGACCGTTATCAGTTTTGATATTATTATCTATTAAGGTAATGACTTGAAATTCTTCTCCGGAGGTTAAGAAAATATCAGATTCTGTTAATGAACCTTGATAAAGAATATCATTAATTTCTGTTTCTTCGTTTAATAGAGAAGAAAAAACTAAATCATTCCTTAAAATAAAAGATTTATTATAATTGATAAATGAATATCGGGGAATAAGAAAAGTTCCAATTTTATTATTAGAGCTTAAAGAAGCTAAAATGGAAATAGGAAGAATAGAAGTCTGTTTACCATTAGGCTTATAATTAAACAAACTTACAAGCTTATTCATATTTTCATATAAGCTCGCCGTAGCAAAAGTATTTTCAGTGGCAGAGGTATTAAAATGGAATTGCAGCTGTTGAAGCATAACTGCAATAATATCAATAAAGGCATTTAAATTAGATCCAAGATATTGCTGGTCAATAAAAATTCCTCCTTTATTGAGTTGTTCAATTATAAATTGTTTAATTGAACTACCTTCAAATAAAGCGAAATTTTGGTCACTAGGGGTTGTATTAGAAGTAATAGCCATGGAACTAAAGAGTAGTATATCCAGAAGAATTTAAAATTTCTTTTAAGTTAATAGTTTTGTTATTTAAAGATGGAATAGTTAAGGTCATATTAATAATATAAGCATCATTTAGATAGTCTAATTGAATTTGGCAGTCTTCAACATTAATTCTCGGCTCAAAATAAGGCAATTTTTGCATTAATTCAAGGCCGAGAAAGTATGCAGTATATTCATTAATTCCTTCAAACAAATAGGAACGTAAATCAAATTTTAAATCAGGATTTAAAAGACGAGAACATTCACTTGTCCTGAACCAGTTTTTTAAAGAATTATAAATTGTATTTTCATTGATACATACTTCAATATCTTTAGCTGAAAGATTGCTATTGATAGAATTATCGGTAAAAATGCCGGAGTTATTAATATCAGTAAGGTCAAACTTTATATCCTTGTATAATGTATTAACAGACTTTTCAAAGTTAGAAAGGTCTGAAGGATTTTTTGCCGTTTTATCTTCAAAAGTCTTGGCTAAGTTTGATAACTTAATATTGGCCACGTCTCATTTATTTAATGGACATTAAATATGCTTATGCTTAAAGACTCTAAACTAGATGTTCTATTTGAATCGTTAATGACTCGTTACCGCTTAGGTAGCTTCTTAGTTGGCGATCAAATCAGATTCTTAGATTCGATTGAAAAAAGTGAAATTTTTAAGAATCTTCCTGTAACTGAAAAGGAAATTCTTCAGGATATTATTAATCAACAAAGAAATGGAGATGCTATAGTTAAAATTGTTTCTATTAATCAAACTCCATTTATACAAGGATCTCCAGAAGCTATTCCGATGTCTTTTGATATTGGCTTAGACGGAGGGGGAGGCCGTTATTTGACTGTTCTTACTCTCCCAGGCCCAATGATTAAGGAAATTGAACGAATTAATAATGACGGTATTAATCTTCCTGATACTATTCCAGCAAATCGTAAATTTACCTATTCTAATGAACCTGACGTTCATAAAGTAGTAGATACTGAAGATGAAGAAGGCGAAGATGTAAAGGCAGTTCCTACTAAGCAGCCTGTTCATAAAATGCCTGTCAAAGATAATAAATTAGGAAATGAAAAAGCTCCAACTGAGATTGATCCTAAAAAGGCTATCAAATCTAAGATGGAGCTTAGAGGCAAAGTAGATACAAAAGCTAAAGCTTAAAACTTTCCAAGCTGCTTTAAAATTCTGAGAATGGTCGCATAAAAGTTAATTTCCTGATCTATTACAAATACACTATCTCGCAGACCGTTCGCAATCTCTAAGATGATATTAGCTCGTTCATTCGGACTAATATCATCTTTTTTATAGATAAATTCATGGAAGCTTTTAAGAAGATAAACATAATCTCCTTGAAATTCATTTTCAGATTTTATCCATACTTCACGAAGATCGATAGGATTCATTTCATCAAACTTTTCATAAATGCTTTTAATGAATTCATTATTGATAAGTTTGTTTTCAATGATAAGAGTATTATTGGTAATATTAGATTGAATAATACCAATTGTTTTACGAAGATCTGGATAATACTGCTCTAAAACGGTTTTTAATCCAGGAAAATGTTCTTTAGGAACGACTACTCGTTCTTTTTTAAGGATTCCCATCACATATTGTGCAAATCCTGCTTTCGGAGGAGTAATATTCAAAGAAATACAACGAGATTGCAAAGCATCAGAAATTCTCGCCTGTTCGTTTGCAGTTAAAATAAAACGAGTATGTTCCGCATTATCTTCAATCATTCCCCTAAGAGCATCTTGGGAAGAAGGAGACAAACGATCAGCTTCATCGAGAATAACAACCTTTAATGAGCCAGTTGGTGACATTGTTTGGACAAAATTATTAATTCGTCCGCGAATTACATCAATACCATTATCAAAACTGGCATTAATCATTAATGTAGTTGCATCAATTTCTTTACAAAGAAGAGTGGCTAAAGTAGTCTTACCTTGACCAGGTTTACCGCAAAATAATAATGAAGGAATATCATTATCTCTAATATATCCCTCTACCTTGGTTCTATTTTCTTCAGAAAGAACCATTTCACTAATACTTTTTGGCGCATATTTTTTAATCCAAAGATTGTCAAAAATATCATCAGTATAATCTATATCCTCCATAATTTATAATATATTCTTTTAATAGATTTGTAATTAATTTCTTAATTTTAAAAGGTGCACTATTAACTATCAATAATGTTAAATCAAGATTATGCTGATGATTCTTTACAAATGATTCTGGATGAATTATCCAAAGAATCAGCTCAACCTAGTTTAGTTCCAGCTAAAATTGAAAATCAAGAAATTGAACATTTAGATAGGGAACAATTGGAAGATTACATTATTAAAAGTGGTGTAGAAACTGTATCTACTACTCAAGATATTATTAATGTTTTACTGCAGCAAATTAGATCTACTCCTGATGCAGAATTAATTACATCTGTTGCAGAAATGATTGGTTCTAAGACTAAAGCAGTAGAAAATTTAACAAAGATCTTTCTTAATAATGAAAAATTAAAACAAGCAAAAGAACTTGAAGAATTTAAACAGGCGGCTAAGCTTCAACAGATTAATATGTCTATGACTCGTCCCCCAATGACACGAGAAGAAGTTATGAAGTTATTGGACGATGATATTATTCCTGAAATAAGGACAGTAACTCCTGAAAATGAAGAAAAAGAGGAAGATGAATAAATTTTCCTCTTTTTAATTTGATAATAGATGACTATATTAAGTTTGAAGTCCAGCCAAGCGAGCTCCCTGATCAACTTGAGCATATACTTGAGGATCTAATCCATTAGTTTGGCAGAAACTTTCAGAAAAGAAATATTTTCCGTTAATTATCCCATTATTATTAGGAGCACCGTTAATCTTCATTGCCTTAATTTTATAAGGCTGAATCTTAGCTTTAGAAAGTTCAGAAGATGCCAATAATTCTGGCATCGGATTATTGGCATCGCTTGTTATAGCTTTACCGGAAGAATCATAGAGTGTAGCTAACCCCCATCCTTCTTTAGTAAAGAAATATTGGGCAGTTATATCAATCCAAGGAGATTCAGGTTGGCCACCACCAGTATCAAAAACTGGAAGTACACGTTGTCCATTAGGGAAGAAAAGAACAACATTTAAATCAGAATATTTGATTGCTCTTGATACTAATGTTGAGAAGTTCTTTGGAAGAGAAAGATTTGGATAATTTTTAATAAGAAAAGCCTGATAATATTTTATCACATCTCTAGGACGCGTTGCACACCCGACGTGAAGTATTTTATTTTCTTTAGACAATTGTTCAATACCAGATGCACTATTCGGCAAAAGACGTACTCCAGATTCATTAGTTCCACTGACTATTCCAACATTATCATAATTAGAAGTATTAGCATCAATATAATAACGCCCGTCCGGAAGAAAGATAGGATTATAAGCAGTAATTTTTATTGGAAGAGTATTATCCTGAGATACTTCTCCAATATTTTTTAATCGAATATCGTTTATGCTCACATTTGGATTAAGACGACTATTATCCGAGAAAATGGCAGTTTTACTTTCCATACTATTGCCATTTGGTGTTTTTACATGGGGATTACCATTCTCATCATAAACTACTGTACCAAATCGGTCAGATCTGGTCATATTTTGTTCATAATCATATGGGTTATAACGTCTTTTATATTCATAAAGACGGAAGCAATCACCCATCCTTGAAGCAATAGTACCAAGTACATCTCCTCCAATAGTTTCAACATCTTTAAGAATATATGGGTCCTCTTTAACAGCTTTTTTACTGCCTAATATCTTATTAAAAATATCAGAAGACTGCAAAGAAATCATGTCAGTTAACTGGGTAATACCTTGAAGCAAATATCGGGGCATTTTATTAATCATATATGCCGGAATACCTAATAACGTAGTTGCTTCATCAGAACCACTTGTGTTTTTAAGGTTATATTTTGGCTGATTATCTCCAATTGTACCAATAGAAGGAGAAATCATATTAGTATATTGACATGGCTTAGACAAGCAGTCATATAAATCTGCTAATGTTGACCAAGAATAATTTTTTTCTTTATCAGCTTGTTTTTCAGCCCAAATCTCGTCAATTCGACAATCATTCTTATTTGCTTCCTCTAAAAGTTCAGGATCATTTTGAATAATAGTACGCCATTCATCCAAGGACCCAACATCAAGTTCAGGTCCGTGCATATAAAAATAATCTACAAACTTTTTAGCTGAATCAGGATAATTCAACTTATATTCATTATAATGAATAGCTAATTCAGTATCATCCTTAATTAAAGGATTTTCAAGCAGCTTACAAAGTTCAGGATTATTTTGTACATATTCCCGATTTTTAGCTACGGTTAATAATTTTTCGATTGAATTTAGCTTATAAATGAACATGTTGCTTTATAGAGGATTACAGAAAGAGCTTAGAAATAGTTCATTACTATATTGTTGGCCTTTAAAGGTATGAATAACTCGAGTAACAAAATAATAGTTACTCTCAATTAAATTAGAAAAAGTTGTTTGCGTACCATTTTTATCATTATTTGCTGAAACTAAATTTTTATCAACATAAATGATTTCATTTGCCTTTCGATATGAATTGCCAGGTAATGATAATTGAATAGACTTATTCATTGTAAACATTGTTCTAATGAGTCTTGCTGATACTGCAAAATTTACATTATTATCATTAAAGGGAGGTACTTTTCTAGTAATTCCCCAGCTTTCAGCAGTTGAAATAGAAATATTAGATTTTGTTTTTTGATGGAGATATTCCTTCTCAAATGTTTCAACCAGATCATTAAACTTATAAAGAGTAGTTGAAAACGTATCAGGTTGGTTAATTGGAGCTACTACACAATCACACCATTCATTATTAATTAAAATGGTAGTGACCGGAAATGTCTGAACATTATAGATAAATGACGGACTATAGAAAGCAGGTTTTGCAATATCATTTGGAACGGTCCTATCTGTCTGGTTAATTATTGCTTCATAAATTTGATTATCCTGAAAACAGGCAGTAAAAGTATCTTTAATATTACGAATAGTTATTTTTCGTTCTCCAAACAAAACATCATTTTTATAAATGTTTTTATTATTTGTCTTAATAAAAGATAAATTTTCAGAACGAGCTGTACCAACATCTCCAATTAACAGGTCTACTTTGGTAGTTTTTCCTCCATCATGCTCAATAGCTTTTGGAAAGTAAACGTTCTTGTTAATAGTATTAAGCAGTATTGTAACAGATGTAGTATCATCAATATTTTTATAAATCGCTTCTCCAATTTGTCCAGAAGGACAATTAGATTTAAAATATTCAAATGAATGTTTATCTACATCAATAATTCTGGGAGTTGATTTAGATGCAACCGTATATAAACTATTTGTAGATTCTCCGCTTTCTGCAATTTTTAAATCTAATAACAAAAAGTCATAAGCAAATTCAATTAAATCTTCAAGAGTGGTAGATGTTATTTCAGCTTTAGGAACCGGCGTAGTAATTTGAAGATTATCAGTAGTTCTAATAGGAGCGGGAGTTGTCGTAAGATTTGACCCGCCATTAGCCAAACTTAAAGTACTAAGATTTCTATTAGCTCCTTCTACCATAAAAGCTTCTTCAATTTTTAAAGAATAGATAGAAGAAGTAGAAGATGTTTTATTGCCAATCATTGATGAAGAGAAAATGCTAAAATAAACATTTTCTTCATAATTTGTATAGGTATTATAAGAATAAAATCCCAAATAAAATTTATCAGTATTATTAAGAATTGGATCAAAAACATTAGAAATATTATCAAGAATAATTTCCCCAGTTAATCCGACATTACGAATATCATCTGCATAGGTAAAACTATTAATAATCCCCCATGGAATTACCATGAAAGCATTTTTATCATCTTTCGACTCAAAGAATAAACCAATCCTGTAATCAGCCCCGTTAATGGTCTGAATTTCAATATTTTCTATGATATTAGGATTTGACTTAATAATTCTCATATTTCATTTTCAATAGCTTCAACAACCATTGACAGATATTCGGGTTTAACAATAAAAATCTTATCGCTTACACTGGCATACATTGGATTTAATTTTTTATTAGTATTTGCCAATAAAATTAACCAATAATAAGTTAAATCGCCATAAATTAGATAACTTAATGTTGTCCAGGGCATGCTGTAAGGAACAATATATGTCGTATATAATTCACTTGTCTTGTCTTCAGGCAACTGAATTTTCTTCAGAATATTATAAAAAGGTACATTATCCTGAGTATAATATGTATTAAAAATTGAAGAATATAACATGGTTTACTTTATGATAGTTGGACCTTTTTCTAATGCTGTTGCATAAAGGTTAGCTGATTTATACAATAATGATTGAAAAACAATAGTTATTTGCCAGGCGTCCGGAACTAATACTTTTTGATTACTTTTATATTGGAGAAATCTTCTTGTACCTAAATTTTTAACTTCTAATTTAGAGACAAAAGAGACTGGGAAATATTTTGTTCCCGGAACTGACACTTCATAGAGAGCTGGAGTTTTATATTTGAAGGCATCTAACCTGTATGGAAGATTTTTAAGAGCAATATTCTTAATAAATCGATAATTTTTCTTCCAAGCAGTATCTTCTAAACCTCCATGATTAACCGTATTATAAAGAATAAAATTAATAGCTACTGCATCCTGAGAGCTTTCATATTGGAAATATTTTGGTTTTTCAAGATAAATCCCGTCATTTGACCAAGTAAAGCTATTATCTTTACTGAGCATATTACCGATCATATCACCGACATTAGAAGCTCCTTGCAGATTACCAGAAATACCAGCAATAACATCAAGGTTATTTGCTAAAGATGTCTGAAACCATGATCCAGTTTGAGGAGAATCAGAAAATGAATTAGAAAGACTGATATAATCATTATCAAAATATGGAAATACATATTTTAAACAATTAGTAGTATCATAAGAATACATATTTTCATATGGACTCAGATGATTATTTCCTGTAACAATAGTATTATAGATATTTGTACTGGAAGTTGCATTTGATACAGCATCTCCTAAACTATTTCCTATTTTTTTTAAAGCTTCTCCTCCAGCTTCGCTAAATTGCCCGACAACTTTAGCAAAAGTATCAATAAATCCTGTTGAAACATTGTTTAGCAGCCATTTCATGGACATTGCAAATGTAGAGACATTTTGGCGAAATTCTCTAACATAGGCACATGGTAAAAGATCTTCTGTTTTTGCCTTATTGACAATCCAGTCATAATCCTTTAAAATATTAACAATATCTCCATTCTTAATATCATTTTTAACATCAGAAGTAACATTTGAAAGAAGTTCATTATAAGTATTCTCCATTTGAGAATACCGAGCTGAATTTTTTTCTTGTACCCCATTAGATGTTTTTGGGATAGTATTTGCAGCAGCCTGAGTTTTTGACTTAGCTGCTTTTTCTTTTGCTGCTTCTGCCTCGGCTACTGCAATGGCAGCTCTTTCACGAATTCCAGCTTCTTCTTGAGGTGTAAGGGCCATAATTAATACCTATATCCATATCTAGGATCGGAAGCTCCTTGATAAGAACCTCCATTACCTATATTATTAACATTTACCTGAGGCATATTAAGATTAGCAAAAGCAACAGGTTTATCCTTGACCGTATCAATTAAACGGTCAATTCCCGAAAGAAGTTTATTCATATATGTAGCTTGGTCAGTAGCAATGTTATTAGTTTGCAGGTTGTTTTTCTTTAAAGCTTCTTGAAGAGAAATCTTTTGAGCATCTAAAGTTGTTTTGGTATTTTCTAATTCAATCTTTGTATTAACATTAGCTTTTTCCAAGCGTTTATCAATAACAGTAGTGGTAGAACTTTTTTCTAAATCAGATTGAATCTTACTAAGACTATCAGCAGAAGTATTATTAAGCTCAGCCTGTCTGGCTTTAATATACTCCATTGCTTCTTTATATTTCTTGGAAGAATCGTTTAACGAATCGGTACCAAACTTTTTAAAAGCTTCGGCTCGAGCAATTTGCAAAGCTCTTAATTGTTGAGTATCTAAATCAGAGACAGATTTAATTTCAGCAGAAAATTGATTTAAGCTTTTTTGATATTCTTCAGCTGTACTAGTTCCCATAATCTTATCCTTAAGTTTAAGAACAGGAATAAGAACATGATTTACTAAAGATTTAAACGGCTTAATAATTTTATCATTAACAAAACCTTTAACAGTATTAAAAGTTTCAGTTATTCTATCAAATCCGCTTTTAACAGTATCAATAGTATTAGAAATAGATTTTTTAACGGAACCTAAAATAAAATTCCAGATATCATCTAATTTCTTACCGATAATTTTAAATGCGTCTTTATACCAATTAATAATATCATTAAAGAAAGATTTAATACCTTGCCAGGCTTTTCCTAAAATATCTTCGAGCCATTTATAGCCAGCTAAAATACCATCCCAGATATATTTGGAAAGATCTTTCATCCAAGTCCAGGCTTTTCCCAACCAATCAGAAGTATTATTGGTAAAATTTTTACCACTTTCAGTATTATTAACCCAATAATTTATTGCATCTATTCCAATAGCAATACCTGTTCCCAAACCAGGAATTAATAAGTCAAGAAATGTTGCAATACCTGAGACTAAATTTAATGCTCCGGATAAATTATTGCCATTTTTAAAATCATTAATAGCAAATCCAAGACCTATTAAGCCACCAAAAATTGGAATTCTTCTAAGTGCGGTACTTACTGGCTTTAATAGCTTGACAAGGGTTTTCGGAAACATCGATATAAAATTCCGAGCAAGTGTTGCTCCACCCTTTAATGCGGCTTTTGCAACTCCGCTTCCCCCAACATTACCATCCCAAAGCATTTGAAGTACATTAATACCTATTGCTACCCCGGCACCAACCGGTCCGAAGAATGGTAAAATCCCGGCAAATAATTCCATAATTGCCTGGCTATAGTTTCCTTCATTATATCGAAGATAAGCCTGATATAATGACATTACTGTTCCGATTAAAGGAAGCTTTTTTAAGAAGGGCCCAACTGTTTTAGTAATAATACCTATTCCGGTTTTTCCCAATAATGAAAAAATATTTCCGGTGATTTTACCCAGTCTGCCAATAGTTTTACCGATAAAGTTTCCTAACTTACCGAAACTTTCAAAAAATTTAGGAATAGCTTTTAAACCATTTTTAAAAGCTTTAAGAGGTTCTTTAATTTTTTCAATAATACTTTTAACCCACTTAGTCCCCACTAATCCTTTTAAAGCTTCAGGGAGATAGGTAATAGATTCAACAATTTGTCCAAGAGGGCCAGTTCTTCCAGCTAATCCCAATAATAAAAGGGCTAAAAGAATAAGATTGGACAATGACCCTGTCGGGGGTAATTTAGGAACTTTTTCCTTTGGAAGATTAACATTAATGATGGGATTGATTTGTTTTGCGGGAGATTTATCTACTTTTTTATATTCCTCCTGTTTTTTAATCTTATCCCAATATTCAAAGAAGATTTTAGTACCGCCTTTAAAAATAGCGGCACCAATATCTTCATAACCTTTAGCTAATTGACTTGTAAAAGTTGGAGCAACTTTTTGAATATTTCCCCCATTTAAAATATTTTTGGCATAAAAGTCTGAATCACTTCTATTGTCATTTCTTTCTTCAGAACTTTCTTTAATTTCTTCAAGAGCATCAAAGAAAGACTGTGGAAGTTTTATTTCAAGAGCTTCTGCCATGATAATCGCCTGTATTAGCAATTATTTAAAGGTGAAAACCTTAGAGCTCCTTCGAGAAAATATTATGTTCAATACTGATTTTCTCTTGTTTTCCGGTCTCTAAATTAGTAGCGGTAAAAGCTAATTCTTCACCCTTTTTAACTTCTTCAATAAAATCAGTAATTTTATTAATATGTTCCTGAGGAAGGCTATTGATTACTTTAATTTGTTCATCAACAATTAAATCAGTAAAGTTAAAAATTTCTTCATTGATTTGAATAGACTTAATATACTTTGTTAATTCACAAATAAGATATTGAGCTGCAATCTCTCCTGGGTCAGGCTGATGACGTCTGCTTTCAATATTTCTTCGATAATTGTTGATTTTCTGAATAATAGTTTTATTAACTTCAGTATCGCGGGAAAGAGTCGGAGCACAAAGAGTAATTTTGATAACTCCATCTAAACGAATCTCTTTTTCTTTTTTAATTTTATGAAAAGCTTTAGGATTAAGAGTATTGAACTGATAATTTTCAGTTTTTTCATTTCCTTCATCATCGATAACCTTTTTGGTAAACTTATCTCCGATTGTTAAATCCCGAAGTGCACGAAGAAGCATCGGTTTTTCAACAATAGTAATATCTTTATTAGTTCCGTCAGTTGTTTCAACACAGGAATTAATAATATTATTAAAGGCAATTCCAAGTTTCGCCGGAGTTTCAAAGGGGTCAAAAACGGAAACAATTAATTCCCGTTGTTGAGCAAGAGTAAGTTCAGAAATTTTATACTTTTCATCTAATTCAGTAGTCTTTTTAATATTTTCAAGAGAACTGAATAAAGTGGATAAATGTTGTGCCATATGATTTAATTAATCAGCTAAAAGATAAACTCATTCTTATTATTTGAGTTATTTTTTTCTTCAGCTTCTCTCTCTTCTTCTTTCTCTTTGATAAGTTTAGACATAAAAATAGTTGATTCAATGGGAGACATTTTATTAAAATCCGAGAGAGATAAATTAAGATGCCTTAAAAGAGAGTAAGAAAGGGTATAAAGTCCGTCTAAATCATTAAAGAAAAGACTTTCAGCAATAAATCTATATGTCAGATGGCTTAGTAAAGGAAGTTCTATTTTACCTTTAGCAAAGATAATATTAATATTGTGTTTCTGAAGAATTAAATCATTTAATTTATTATAATTTTCAGGAGTAATAAGATAGTTTAGAGCTAATAAATCTTTAGAAGTTTCTAAACAAAATTCTTGTGAATTTAAATTAATATTTTTAACTCCCGATAAAATATCGGGAAGTAATTCATCATCTATTTCTTCAAATAGAAATGGACAATTAATTTTAAATTTTGCATTCCCTGATTTGGTTTCAATAATTGTTTCAGTAGGTTCAAAAAAGGTTTCTCGAAGATTATCTAAAGTATCAAATAAACTGTATAAGTCTTTATTGAAAAAATTATCTGTTTTTAATTCAATAGCATCAGAAATAGAATAGGCTCGAATACTCAAATAAATGTAAACTTTATCTAATAAATCTAAGGAATAGATTTCAGGTACAGTTTTAGCAATATGCCCGTCTAATTCTTTATAAAATCCAAGAAGGTCATTATTCATTACATATTTGTGAAGAGAAATATAAGTTTCATTAGTAATCTCTTCACAATAAACAACCTTTTTGGAAGGTAACTTACATTTAAATTTAAACATGCTGTTAAACTATATTTCCGCCTCTTAGACTTGTTTCGGGGTCGATACTATTATCATATATAGTTGGCAAAGTTGTCGTTTTCCCCTCAGTAACAAGAGCATCTCCTAAAGAAAACGGTTTTCCGGCCATTTCCTGAACTTCATACCATTCATAGGAAAATTTAATCGGAGTCATCATTTCATCAGCTCCCATATCTCCTGCATAGTTGTAAGATTTATCGGGAATTGAAAGCGGAACACAACCTCTAAAAGTAATAATTTTCCTAAGATACGGCTGTTCTTCATTGGCTTTCGAAACCATATATTCCGTCGACTTAGATCCCCAGACATATGGTTGAGTAGTCAAATTTTGTGAATTGGTATATTGAGGATAAAATGAAGTTTGCACTAATCGTTCGCCATTTCTTTTTACTTGAAAATTAGGAGAAGATTTTGCAAAGAAATAGCATTTAATATCTGCTTTTAAATTATCCAGTTGCGGATCTTCAATTAAGCCTTGATGTGCAACGGCAATAATCCATGGTTTAATAATATATTCAACTAATTCTCGGTTAGTATCAAGGAATGTAATAGACAAATCGTTAAAATTAGAACGACGTCCTTCTCCTACTCTTCCCTGAATTAACCCTCCGGCATTAGGAATTTGAACAGAAGCCGGGAATGAAATGCTGACATTTTCATTCGGAATAGAAATTTTATTAGCTAAAATAAAACTTTCAATTTCAGCGATTCTATTTGAAATTGCTTCGTTATTTCCTAAAATATTTCGATAAATGTTTCCATCTGAATTGATAAAAGAAAGAAAATCATTTATATCATCATATTTGGTAAGAACATTTTGAATAGAACTAGCCAAAGAATTTGATCCTCTGGACGGATGAAAAGTAATTCCCCATATTTTAGTAAAAATAAAAGATAGACCCCAATTATTAGAGATCTTATTGAGAAAACTTGGAATTGGACCTATCTTCTTAGCCATTATGTTTTAATATTTAGTTGATCTAAATAGAGATATATGAACGGAAATATCCCAGGAATTCGTGATTTCATTTCCCAAGCTCAAAAACGCCAGTTCTTACGAGACTTTAATTTTCGTCTTGTAGCCGTTAATACTGATGCTTTGGCTTTGACTAGTGATGAAATAATTTATTGTACTGCGACTCAACTTCCAGCCCGCCAAATTGTAAATCAAACACAACAATACATGGGGCTTGAAGTACATTATCCAGGCTCGGTGAAATATACCGGCAGCTCTGAATATACGATTAAATTTTTTATGGATGCTGACGGAACTGCCCGTCAGAAATTAGAACGGGCTTCTCGAATCACTTTCAATGATACAACATCTACTGGTGATTATAGATTTCCCGGCGCAGATCAATATGTGTCGATAAGTACAATTGACTCAAAACTTAATCCTTTAGTAACATATAATTTGCGTCATGCTTCCATAAGAAATGTTAATCCAATCACATTTAACTATGAGGATGGGAGTGGTGCGCTAGTAACTTGCGACGTTACTTTTGCCTATGTGTACTATGATACAAGTGACGGAATATCTAATGTTGCTGTAGCTCAATAATAGTTTTTATTACATAACTAACAAAAGAAAAAGCTGAGTCATTAATTTGACTCAGCTTTTTTATTAATCAACTTTTTCATCTTTGGGCCGATTTGGATAAATTCGAAAATTTATATTCAATAGTTTACATAAGCACCAGACGAGTTGTTGCTTCCAAAGAGGTGGTAATTTCTTACTAATCATATTTTTAAAGTCTATTTTTAGCAGATGTTGGCAAACATTTATCAGTTATCTCAAAGATATATTCAATATCTTCATTTTCTAATTCAGGAGCATACTGAACAATATTCCTGAAAAATCCTTTAAATTCAGGTTCTGCATTTGAGGAAATAATTGCATGTTTCTTTAAATTACTAACGATAAAGTTATGTTCATCTTTGGTTAAACTAACTATTTTAAAATCAAGGTCAAAATCAAAATCAGTAAAAGAATTAGCCCTGGCAAAATACTGATGTTGAATCTTCTCAATCTTTTCTTTATTCTGGTCAAATACTTCTCGTTTAAATTTGATTAACGTATAATTTTTATCATGTTTTTCAATGACCGGATCAAATTCAAGAAGTTGGCTTAAAAGTATATCTTCTTGTTCCTCAAAGACGTCAGTAACAACAAGCCAAGTAACGGTATTTTCTTTAATTTCCATTAAGCAACAGTTCTTTTTAGAATTATTAAGCTGTTCGATTAAATCATCAAAATATTCTCCTCGAAGCTTATTATTTGGATTATGAAAATAATCGTTATAATCTTTCATGCTTTCAATAAGCTCTTCTTGAAGTTCTTCCGGTAGATCAACAGGAGGCTCCTTACGAGCATTAATAATAGCTTGATTTATTTTTTCTTCAATATCATAGTCAGGATTTTCTTCTATTGCTTCCCTTTGCTGGTCAGCTTCTGCAATAAGACGTTCAAGGTATAATTTATCTTCCTCAATTTTATTTTTAATCTCATCCTTAAATCTTGGATCGTCTCCAATCATAACAAGATCTTTATCAACTTTTTGTTTCCATTCATCGATAATAGATTTAGGGGATTTTGAATTATTATTTTCAGGTTTTTCTTCATTATTCTTATAGACATTAGGATGAAGCATGAAATAATCATCACCGTCTTTACCTCTAAGCTTAATGAAGAGAGCTTCCTCCCGGACATATTCTTTCATTGCATCATTTACAAATTGATAAATGAATTCAATAAAATCATTTAATTTATGATGGTAAGAATGAAATCCAGCTTGTTCATTAATAAATTTATTTTTCTTTTTATCAAATTTATAAATGTTAACTTTAATTCCGCTAAGGTCAGGATCTTCACTATTTTCTATAACTCCTTGAATTTTAATAACTGCAGTATTTGCATCAAAAATAACATAAGGAAATTCTTTAATAGTTTTTACTAATTCTTCAATAGAAGAGATGATAGAATTATCAGATCTCCTCATATCTCCTCGTTCAATATAACAGACTAAATTGCTATATATTCCCATTGGATTCAAATAATCAACCTTTTCTAGTGTTGACTTATTCGGATCAAATTTAACATCATAAAAACAAAATATACGATCATCTTCGCAGGAAGATAAACAATTGTATTCGATAATTTCTTCTAGCTTATCTTCATGGTCGGGATAATATTTCAGGAATTCAGCTTTTTGTTCTTCAGTAATATTACTCATAGTATTAATATATATTGCGCACTTAGTTAAGTATGTTTTTAACTTTTTAAAATATATTCATTTTATCCTGATTTTATTTTGGTGCTAATTTTGATAAGTTCTCCAATTTGTTTTTTAAGAGATTCTTTAATTTGATCTTTATTCTTTTTCCAATCATTCTCCCAAATTTCAATTAATTTGATATTAACTTCCTTACATGTTTTTCTCTTATTTTCATGGTACCCAGGATCATTTTCTTCATATAAAGCATGCCAATAATTTCCGTTATATTCGATAGCCAACTGTATATCTGGAAGATATATGTCTAACTCTTTTCCTCCAAGAAAATCTCTAGTATTTTCCATTATTTCTTCGAAGTAAATTGACTTAATGTATTCGGTAAGTTCAATTTCTCCTTTAGATTTCTTTAATAAAATTGAACATTTTGGACAACCATGGCCTTGTAAATGACTATGAGGTATTTGTTCAAATATATGATCGCACTCCCGGCATCTAATTTTAATTTTTACAGCACTATGCTGATATATTACTGAAGAATAATCATATTTGTCGCCATGGATTTCTCTGGCTCGTCTGATAAATTCTTCTTTACCCATAAATTGATCTTCCTTAAAACAATCCGGACAACCTTGGCCTAACATATGCTTATGTACTTTTTGCCAAAAAGTTTTATTATGCCTTAAACAAAATATTTCAATATTTTCTTGAGTATTAATATAATTTATTTTAGAATAATCATATTTGTTACCATGAACTGCCCTAAACCGTTTAATGACTTCTTCACGGGTTAATTTCATTGTGCCGGCACAAACTGGACAACCTTGCCCCATAAGGTGAACATCAGGTTGTTGTTCAAATATATAACCACATTTATTGCATTTAATTTTTACCTTCGTTTTAGAATTTTTATAGTTAACCATTGAATAGTCATATAATAGACTGTGTACTTTTAATGCTTTTTCAATAAAAATTTCTGTTGTATAAGTTATTTTAATCCGTCTACATTCTGGACATCCTCTTCCAGCTAAATGATTATAAGGTAATTGTTCAAATATATGGCCACATTTATTGCATCTGATTTTAACTTTTATATAAGGCCCTTTATATTCAGATTCAGAGTAATCATACCTGTCTATACTATGTTTTGCTTTGGCCCTTTCTATAAAAATTTCTGTCGTAAGTCGTTTAATTGCCATAAATTGGATATTATTTTATCCTGATTTTATTTTGGTGCTAAATTGAAGAGTGTTTATTTATCCAAGAAGTAAAATAGAACCTGAACTAGCCGTTATAAATGTAAATATCTTTTGTTAAACTTTCTAAGATTTAATAATTTAACTTAAAAATATATTATGGCAATTACACCCACAATTATCAGCCCGGGCGTCGAAATTTTGGAACGCGACCAATCGACACGAGCGGCGCAGTCTGCCGGAACGTCGGTCTTTATACCAATTTTCAGCCAACAAGGACCTACTTCTGAAGTTACTTCTGTTTCGACAATCAGTGAATATGTTGAAATATTCGGAGAACCTGTTACAAGTTCTGAGCGCTATTCTTATGCAACAGTAGACGCAGCATTAAATTCTGCTGCTTATGTAAGTGTTTCCCGACTTCCTTATGGTGTAGACTTAGGAGATACTAAATCTGCTTCCGTTTCTATTCTTGCTTATCCGGCTCTTGGATATGCTATTGATTCTGAAGAAGTTTATAATGAAGCGACTCCTGAACAACGTATTAATACATCTGTTCAGTTTTATACCAAGGTAATCCATTCTACTTCTTATACTCCTGTTTCTCCTGATATTGCTGCTAAAGTGCAGGTTCAATATTATACGGACCAGGCCGGAACTCCGTTAACTAATTTCACCAATAAGGTTACGATCTATACTAAGAATGGAACTGAATATACTGAGGTAACAGACGTTTCAACTCAGAATGCTGTCTTTACAACTTATTATGTTCAATCTGCCAATAATTCCTTTAAGCCTATTACGAATTATTCAGATGGTTCCGCTGGCGTCAAAGGTGAATATGAAGATTCCGCTACATTTTTAATCGGTGAACCTGTTCAGTTTAATATTTCTATTGAACAGTATTATCGATTTTTAAATGGACAAGCTTTAGATGGTTCTGGAGAATTTAACTGGTCTGATGCAATTCCTCAAACTATTTCTACTCAGCTTGCCGATTTGGGGCAGTTTGCTTTCTTGGCTCTTAACTTTGGCAAGACGGTAACAAATGATCTTTTTGAAGGTTTTTATCTTGCTTTATCCGATAATGCTTTCTCTGATCCTGGTACTTCTTATGCAGCAGTACGTAAGCTTAAGACCGTAACCCAGCTTCCTGCTTCTATTGAAGAAGGTCTTACGGGTCTTCAGTATACGACTGTTCCTAATGAACGCCTTGACTTTAAACTTTCTTCTCCATTGAAAGGATGTATCTCTCAGGTTATGGAAGAATCTATCACTGATTTTGATATTTCCGGAGCTCAATGGAATGATACATTAAATGTAGGCGTCTTTAAGGTTCGCCAAGCTACTAATTCTGGAGATGCTCTTAAACTTTCTGCCCTGATTACTCAAGGATATAATGCTTCCTTAGAATATGGACGACAGACTACTTCCAAATATACTACATCTGCAGTTGACTTCTTTATCGAGAATACAACAGCCAATGATACTTTAGTTCGCATGTTTGTTAACCCGAACTTCTCAGGAGCATTAAATTCTCGCGGACTATATGTTGACGGTTCTCCGAAGATCAAGGTTCGTGTCTATGCTCAGCAATTGCTTGACATTGCATTAACTGGTGATGAAATGGCGGGTTCTATCGAAGACATCATGGCTTCTCCAGCCGGTATTTCAAAGGTTGTTCTTCAAAGTATTCCAACTGATTATCCGACCTTTGAAATGGGCGATTCCATGTATCCGTTAGGTTTATATGCACGTTCCAATAATGCTTCTAAAATCATTGGTAATCTTCCCAAGAAAATCGAAGCTGCTCTTGAATTAGTTGAAAATGAAGAACTCTATGACGTTGACCTTTTGTTAGAAGGCGGCATGGGAACTATCTATGTTGGGGCTATGGATGCAGCTTATCGAAGCTATAAAGAAAAGCTCCAAGCTGCAGTCAAGGCTGATACTGACCGTGGAGATGGCCAAACAACTGAACAAGATAAAGTTAAGGAGCAATATCCGAATGGATATGATCCAGAAGCTGCATTATTCGATGACACTAAAGTTATTCAAGGTGTAACGGATATGCGTACTGGTAAGTCTACCTTATCTTCCGCGGCTGAACAAGTGATCGCTAATCATCGAGCTATTCAATCGGCTTTCTTAAAATTAGCTTCTGCTCAGCAAGAAGGCGGACGAGGCGATGTATTCTTCATTGGTGATACAATTCGTCAAATTTCCGTCGAAGGCAAGGATAACAAGATTGAAAAACAATTTGGAATGCCCTTAGTCAATGCAGCTTATACTGCTCTGGATAATGTTAAGCATTCTTTCTCGACTTCAATCTACTGGCCTAACAGGCATTTATATGATGGATTAGCTTCCTCTTATATGGCTGTTTATCCGTATTTCTTAAAGGTACAAGATCCTGTAAACAGTACTCAATTCTGGGCTCCTGCTTCTGGATTTGTCGCTCAAAAGATTGCTGCTACGGATGCCTTATATGGTCCATGGCAAGCTGCCGCTGGTATGAATAATGGTGTATTAAGTTCTGTGCTTGATATTTCCTTCTCTACTCAGCAAAAGCAACGAGATGATTTATATCGTATTTCTCTTAATCCGATTATCGTATCTCCTTCTTCTGGAACAATGTTGTACGGAATTAGAACTATGATAAAGCGCGACTCAGCGTTAGATCAAATTTCTGCCCGAAGAACAATGCTTTACATTCTTAAACTGTTGCGTGATACAGCCAAGCAATGGCTGTTTGAAGGTAATACCTTGTACACCCGTTTGAATGTAACAAATGTATTAACTCCAGCATTTGATGCACTACAAGAACAACGAGCAATCTATTCTTATGTTCTTGTTTGCGATGAAAGGAATAATACGGAAACTGAGATTGATGCCGGTGTAATGCGTATCTCAACATATGCAGCTCCAACGCGTAGTGCAGAACGCATTCTCATTGACTTGACCGCTTCTAGATCTGGCGTGATTTCAACAGAATTTAGCGCTTAATACTGCACTAAATTAACACCGAATAATTTTAAGGGTTTCCATATTTTCTATGGAAACCCTTAAAATTTATATGAGAAAATTAACATTAGAAGAATTTAAAGAAAAAGCTAAGTCAGATCAATGACTTAGCTTTTTCTTTTAAAGGTTAACCAATCCTCCAGTTATCCAACCGCTTTTTATAAGGATCATCTTTTGGCCTATCAGCAAGTGTTTTAAGACCCGCAATTTTTTTACTAAATTTTTCAATTTGATCGCGAATATTAACACTATATTTGTCTAAAAATTTTTCACCAAAAACATTTATAATAGCTTTTGTAACTTCATAACTTAATTGACTATCTTCTTCACCTATTTCATCAATATAGTTTTTCAAAACCTTTCGACGTTTTTGAAGACGCTTTGTAATAGTAGGATTTTTAGCAAAATTCTTTGGCCCTTCTATTTCTAAATCTTCAAGAATAAAGTGTTTAACATCTTTTCCATATTTTTCGCTAATTTTCTTAGCAACTTCTTCAAGTAAAGCCTTTTTAGATCTAGGAATATTCTTAATTCGAACAATAAGATTTTTGGGAACATTTATATCTTCAACGAGTAAATTAGAAAATCTAAGTTCTTTTACTTTAAACTTTTTCATAGTAATTATTTATTAGCGTATAGATTGTATAAAAATCATTAATACACTTACTATTAATTTAGTACCAAATAAAATTGAGAATTATTATATAAAATTAAAGTTTAGTTATGAAAAAGCTAACAACTGAAGAATTTATACAAAGGGCTAAAGAAATACATGGTGACAAATATGATTATTCAAGAGTTGAATATAAAAGTAGTCTTGCAAAAATAGAAATTGGTTGTCCTGAGCATGGATATTTTTGGCAAAAAGCATCAGAACATTTAAGAGGATGTGGATGTCCTAAATGTATTCCTACAGCACAGTTAACAATAGAAAAATTTATAGAAAAAGCAAGAAAAGTTCATGGTGATAAGTATAATTATTCAATATCGATATATGTAAATTGTAAATCAAAAATTTGGATTATTTGTAATAAATGCGGGCATAAATTTGAACAAATGGCCGGCAGCCATTTAAATGGAAGTGGATGTCCTTATTGTGCTAAAATAAAAGATCTTTTATCAAGAGAAGAGTTTATTGAAAAAGCTAAAAAAGTGCATGGAAATTATTATAATTATTCTAAAGTGATTTATAATGGCGTAAAAAATCATATAACAATAATATGTCCTAAGCATGGATTATTTCGACAACATGCAGGGTCACATTTACAAGGCAATGAATGTCCAGAATGTAAAAGAGAAAAGCAATTTTTAACAACTGAAGAATTTATTAGAAGAGCTCAAGAAGTTCATGGAGACAAATATGATTATTCAAGAGTTGAATATAAAAGTGCTCGTGATTATGTGAGTATTATTTGTCCAAGGCATGGAGTCTTTCGGCAAAGAGCATATATTCATTTAAATGGAAGTGGCTGTATTAAATGTACAAAAGCTTCAAAAAGATCTAAAGGTGAAAAAGAACTTTTTGAATATATTAATTCGATATATCCAAGAAAAATTATAAAAAATTCTAGAAATCAACTTGATAATCAATTAGAGCTTGATATTTATCTTCCCAAATTAAAATTAGCCCTTGAATATAATGGAGATTACTGGCATAAATTACACGAAGATCGAAATCCAGGTTATCATGAAAATAAAAGAAATCAATGTATTGAAAGGGGAATTACATTGATAGAAATTTGGGAAAGTAAATGGAAGAAAAATAAAGATCAAATAAAACTTTTAATTCAAGAAGAGATTAAAAAAGCTGAATCATTAGTTTGATTCAGCTTTTTTAATTTTAATAATATCCACCGTAAATGTCCGATTGGTCGTTTACATTTTGATTAAAGATTTCTTCTTTGGATTTTTTATCAATATTCCATTCATAAGACTTATCAGAAGGAGCATTCATATCTCTGACTTCTTCTGGAGTATCAATTATTCCCGCTACGCGATTATCGTAAACTTGACAATTCTTTTCTTCTCCGAAAGGAGTAATTGCGCCATCCTGATAACTATACTGAAATCTTTTCGCAGTTATTTTCCAGACATAATGGGCAAATCCCATATTCAAATTTTGAGAGATTAACTCGTCTTCTTTATTTGTAACCTCAAATAGTTTAGCCCCTCTTCCTCCAGGCCTGTCACATCCGAATTCAATAATTTGAATCAAATCAGAGGGTTTAGGCTCATATCTAAGTTTTAAATCTTCAAAAACTTTCATTCCTTTAGTCTTTCGATTAAAGGTTTTAATATGAATATAAGCCGTAATCGTATCATCAGCGAAGAAGCCGCCCATTGGTCCTAAAATTTTAGGAACATCTTTTACTTCTACATATGCTTTAATTTGAAACGGTTCTTCATATTCTGCAAGAATATCTTCACCCCAAATTTTATCAGAACGCTTTATATTAAATTTATAAACAAAATAATAAATCGGCATTCCCGCAGAATTAATAAGATCCTTCCAGGCAGAATCAACAACTACTTGCTGGCCGCCTAAATTTTCTAAATTATTATAATCATTACAAGCATCAGATACATCCATCCAAGGTAATGATTCATCCAAAGAACCTTCCGGTAAATCTTTAGGCAGGAGAGGACAGTATGGCTTTGTCATGATGTTCAGTAGAGGTTAAATCATTTTTATTAGGATCTTTTTCTTTAGGCCCATTATACTTTATAAAGTATTGTTTACCAGATTGAGTCAAATAGATATTGTCGCCAAGAGGTAATTTCCATCCTAAGCCTTTATAAGAAGTTAGCGGCTTTGTAGCTTTAATCAGAACAAGAAGTTCTTCCAATGCCGGCCCTATCACTTCCAGCGCTCCAGAATTTTCTCCAATTTTTAATTGTTGGGTAAGTTTAGATAAATGGGGCAATTGTTTTTCATATTTTGTAAGATATGTATTATCTTGATATGCCCGAGTAGTTCCTAAAGCAATATTATCGGCTTTTTTCCCAGAACCTTTTATTCCTTTTTTACCAGAAATAGAAGTAAAAATAGCATCATTAGAAGCATATTCTTTTAATACTTTTAAAGATAATTTTTTTACTTCATATAATTTCATAAAAATTATTTAAAATACATTTATGATTAAAGATTGGACAGGCGGAAATTCAGGATTTTATTCAGTAAATCATCGAAAAAAAGGAGATTGAAGTAGAAGAATATGATTTTTATTGTACTCATCCTGAATCAATAAAATTATTTTTAAAAGCAGCTAAAAATACTAATTTAATAATTCCTAATAATATTTTAGAACCATGCTGTGGTATAGGTTCGATATCCAAAATATTAAAAGAAAATGGATATTCAGTTTATTCTTCTGATTTAATTGACAGAGGATATGGGGAAGAAACTGGTATTGATTTTTTAAAAACTAATAAATGGGATAATCAATTTGATTGTATTTTTACAAATCCTCCTTACAGATATGCAGTTGAAATTACAGAAAAAGCAATAAAAACTGTTAAAAATAATGGTTTAGTCATTATGTTTATGAAACTCACCTTTCTTGAATCAGCCAAACGTTATAAATTTTTTAAAAAATATCCACCAAAATATGTATATGTATATGTAAACAGGCAAGGTTGCGGTAAAGGAACCGATAATTTTAAAAATAGTGGTGCGGCTGCTTATTGTATGTATGTGTGGCAAAAGGAGATAAAAATGAACCAATAATTAGATGGATTAATTAATAAAATAATTTGATTGCATAAACATATAAAAAGTGCATGTTTATGCAATCAAATTATTAAAAAGGGAGTAAGGATAAACATCCTTACTCCCTTTTTAATTTTATTTTTAAATTACAAATCAAAAATAGAATTCTTAGATTTGGCTTTCTGACTTACTTTAGAAGTAATAGGCTTTCCAGATTTGTTAAAGGTAGTAGTAGCTTTTGTTACAGAAGCACCACCATTACGTGTAGAGGCGTCATAAGCCTGTCCACCAGCATTGGGCCTATAAGCTCCTTCAATCGGCTTACGGCGTTTTTCCGGAAGAGTAGTAGATGCCTTAGTTACAGAAGCTCCGCCTTCATTAGGCCCAAAAGAAGCGTCAAAGATAGAACCAGCTGTATCAGCAATGGTTTCTTCGTCTTCATCGAAGTTGAATTCTTCATCATCTTCGCAACCTTCAGCACTTTCTTCATCTTCATCAGTTTCTTCAATAGAAACTTCGGCTTCATCACCATCTCCATCCATAAGGTCAATTGTAGCTTCTTCATCAGTAGCAAGATCATCGACAGGTTCATCTTCAGAATCACTAAAAATAGCTGCAAGTTCTGTAATAGCATCAACCAGGTGACGAGGAATTTCCATGGTCATAGTTTCGCCTTCTTCATCAGATACTTCAGTTTCATCAGCAAATTCATCAAGACCTTCAGTAGAATCGTCAAGACTCACATCCACCTTATCGAATTCTTTTTCAAATTCTTCGCATAACTTGCTGAAATTATCATCGTTAAAATTACTCATATGTTTATTTAGCTTAGTATTATATGATTCTCCAGTTAAAGCATATTTTTGAACGCCGTCAGGACCAACAAAAATACCAGGTGCTGTTTCCGTCCAGCCTTTAGCTCGAAGTGTTTCGGGGGTTTCTTGATTAATAACTGGAATAGGTCCTTCTGCATCTTCTTCTACTTCATCTGTTTTGGAAGTAGAATTTAAAATGATAGTACCCTCAGTAACACCCTTTTTAAGAATATTACTTTGAAGCAGGTCTTTGATAGCCTGAACTACTTCAGCTCGGGAAGCTCCGGTATTAGAGGTTACGTCCTTTAAGATTTGAGAAAGGTTAATACCTCCTACAGAACCGGAAGTAGATTGTTCAAAATAGTCAATAACAGAATCAATTAAATCATTTCCTTTTTCTTCATCGGTAATTTCTTCAGGAGTAATAAATTCATCCTCTTCATCTTCTTCTAAAGATTTAAAGATCTTTTTGGTGATAGGATCAATTTCAAGAATATTCTTATTAATCATATCTTGAAGAACTCGCATGACTTCGTTCTTAGGATAAACTCCATCGGAAACAGAGAAATAACCGAGAATATCAGATAATGCCATTCCATTAGTCCTAGGACCAATACCTTCATATTGCTGAAGAATAACATCTTGAATTTCCTGATCATCTGTTTCAAAGTCCTCTTCGTCTTCATCAAAACAATTTGTTTCATTTTTATAGTAATCCTTTTCAACAGAAGAATCGAAAGGAGAACCTTTGAAACGAGGCGGAATTTTTACTTTATTTTTAGTCTTTTCAGGACAAGGAATTTTCTTAGTAATTGGTTCTTCAGGTACTAAATTACCAACTGTACCATAACTTTCAGCGAAAATTTCTTCAGCTATGTCTCCAATATTAGAGCTTTTCATCATTATGTTTAATATTTAAAGGAATTAAATCAGTTCCAGGGCTTTAATTAATTGTATATGTTTAATAATGAAAATATCATCAAAGCTTTAGAAGATGCCTTAAATGAAAATGAAATTTTTGTGATTAATTCCAAAGAACGGGTAATTCCATTTGAATCTTCTTTATTCACTATGGAAGTTCTTAAGCGGTCTAATAAAAAACGTTTAAAATTATTATTATCTTCTGATAATCGAAAGTCTAATAAATCAGTAACTTGTATCGCCCTTGCTCTTGCCCAGGCTTATTATAATCCAAATTCCAGAATTTTATTCATTACCGAGAATAGGAAAATGGCTGATTTAATGATTAATGAATTGGGTATTGCTCTTGATACATTAAATGAACTTAACAATGAAATTATAGGTTGTGTTCGTGATTACAATAAATCTGAATTTTATTTCGGTAATAATTCTCTTATTAGGTTTAAATCAATGAACTCTGCAGAATTTGCTCTAAGAGGACAAACCTATGATTTGATTATTATTGATAATGCTCATTCTATGGATGAATATCTTTATACTATTATCAATAGTACTTTTAAAGAATTATTGATTATGAATGTTACTAATACTTTGATTCATCCTGATTCTTTCATCAATAAAATTCTGTAAGTTATGCCTAAAAAAGCTACAAAGATCATTGATTTTAGGGGTGAAGAAGTAGTAGCAAATGAGGAATATTATCTTAATAATCCTAATTTACCTAAGAATACTACAACTTATACCTATACTCCGGCGATGATTAAAGAGATTGCCCGGTGTAAGAAAGATATTATCTATTTTGCTGAAAATCACTTTTATATTATTTCTGCGTTAAGCGGTCAAAAAGAACATATTACCCTTTTTGAAAAACAGAAAAAAATCTTAAAAACAATTCAGCGCAATAAGAAGACACTGCTTATAAGCTCTCGTCAGTGGGGCAAATGTCTTTCTCCAAGTGTGCCAATTTGCGTGCGCTATAAGCCTTTAAATTTATCCTTTAAGATTAACGTTGGAATCTTTTTTAAATTAATTAAAATTCAAAATAAGCTTAAAAAGTTTATTAACAAAATTACCTTTAAAAATGCTTAAAAAATTTAAAGATTTATCTAAAACAATTTTTAGAAAATTTGAAGAAGTTCTTGATGCTTCAAATTGGCAAATTTCTTCAAATCAGGGATGGACAGATATTAAAACTATTAATAAAACTGTCCCTTATCAAAAATATATTATTAAATTCAAGACAGGTAATATTCTCGAATGTGCCGATAATCATATTTTAATTACTATGAAAGATGAGCAAGTCTTTGCTAAAGATTCACTTGGCGAAGATATTGCAACTAATTATGGAGGAGATAAAGTTGTTGATGTAATTGCAACATCTGAATGGGAAAATATGTATGATTTTGAATTAGCTAAAGATTCAAATCATTTATATTATGCCAACGGTATTCTTTCCCATAATACGACCTTAATGACTATCGTTGCTACATGGGTTGCAGTATTTCATCCTGACCAAACTGTATGTATTGTCGCTAACAAACAGTCAACAGCAACTGAAATTTTTATGCGTGTTCGTCTGGCTTTCCAAATGATGGAAAACTGGATTAAGGGCGGTGTTCTTGAATTTAATAAAACATTCTTTACATTAGCGAATGGTTCTCGTATCTTAACATCAGCTACTTCACCTGATGCTATTCGTGGTTTAGCTATTGATGTTCTTCTTCTTGACGAGTTTGCTATTATTCCTCCTAAAGATGCTGAAGCTTTCTGGGCTGCTGTTACTCCTACTCTTGCTTCTCGTTTTAATAATAATAAAAATGCAAAGCTTATTGTGGCATCTACTCCTAAGGGCGTAGGTAATAAATTTCATGAATTGGTATCTAAGGCGGAAGAAGGAAGAAACGATTTTGCGTTAGAGAAAGCTTTTTGGTTTGATTTCCCTGGCAGAACAGAAGCTTGGAAAGATGCTGAATTGAGCACAATGAGCTATGATACATTTACTCAAGAATATGAATGTAGGTTTCTTAATAATTCGGGCTCTCCATTTGATCCTAACATGTTTGATAAGTTCACAAAAGAATTAATTGAACCATTAAACATATTAGAAGATGGAAATTATTATATTTGGAAAAAACCTGATTCCGAAAAAATCTATACCATGGGAGTTGATACTTCTGAAGGCGTAGGACAAGACTATTCAGTTATTCAAATTTTTGATATTACTGACCCCTTGAATATTGAGCAGGCCGCCAGATATTCAACTAATACAATGGATATTACTACTTTTGCGACTAAAGTCTTGGAAATTGCAAAACAGTGGTATTCTCCTATTATGTCAGTTGAACGAAACGGCCCTGGGGCCCATGTTTGTGAAAAGCTGTTCTATGAAAATAATTATCCGAGATTTATTAATTTCGGTTCAGGATACGGGCCGCAAACCCCAGGGCGAAAAGTTCTCCCGGGTATTATTACCAATAGAGTGACAAAAAGCGAAGGCGTTCATAATATGAAATATTATATTCATGACCGTCGAGTTGTCAAAATTTATGATAAAAAAACTATTGAAGAATTAAGAACATTTACTTGCATTCGTAATCAAAGTAATAATATTCGATGGTGTGCTCAACCAGGATTCCATGATGACCATGTTTTGGCTTTATGTTGGAGTCTTTTTGCTCTTTATAAGAAAGTAATTAACAATTATCTTATTGTTGATAAAAAAGACGTCAATAATATTCCTCTTGTTATTAAAAAACGATGGGAAATGGATCCTAGGACTGATTGGGCTAATACTCTTTATAAAGAGTTGGATATGGAATCTCCATTTATCGGAGTAATGGCCGGATTTAGTAAAGGCCAAATTAATACTATTACATCAAGTAATGATTTTAAACAAAAAAAGCAAATGAATCTTTTAGATTTTGGGGAAACTCTTAGTTTGGATGAATATCGAAACCAGATTACCCTTCCGAATAGCTTTGACCAATTTGGTGTCAGAGATTTACCTAACTGGTTCTAACTTTAAATATTTTAACAATGGCTTCGTCACCTTCAGAATTTAATTTAGTAACATTAGATCAGTTACCGGCGCTTACTGATCCTTTAGCAGACACTAGTCTATTTTATGTTTTACAATTTGATTCAGTTAATTCTGTTTATGAGGAAGAAGCTAATAAAGTTACTTTAGGAACAGTTTCTAATTATTTTAAAAAAGATTTTGGAACTGCAGTAAATTATAATGCTGGTACTTCTCCTAATGAAGTATTATTAATTCCTACTTCCGGTATAGTTCCTGATGATCTTATTTCAGATACATTTGCCAAATCTACAGATTTAACTGCACATATTGATAATAAGTCTAATCCTCATACAGTAACTTATCAGCAAGTAATTGCAAATATTGCCAGTGGAGGCGGATTATCTGCCTCTTGGCAAGGAGGCATAATTTTTAATAATGATAGGACCTGGAAAGAGGAAATCTATCCAACATATCGTTCTGTACAGTATGGTTCAAATGAAGGAAATTATTATACCTGGGTTTGTAAGGCTGATGTAGTAGCAATGTATGCAAATGTTGATAGTGTAGAAAATGGTTTCTATGTAAGAGATAGCGGTCCATCAATTGAAGGTAAACCTGTTACAATTGTAACACCTACTAATGATAATCATGCAGCAACTAAAAAATATGTTGATGATGCTATTAGTGCTTCTGAAATAAGTCATAATAAAATCATTAATTATACCGATAATATGAATTTTGATTATGCTTCAGACGGCATTGATCCTTGTTATATTATTCAAACTAATGCTGATAAAACTGTAGATTGGAATTTTACTAATATGCCGGATATTAATATATTTTCTTATACGGTTGCTATTAAAAATTCTGGAAATACTGAAATAAGCATCACATTTCCTAAAGCGGAAAATGTTATTACCAAAATAAGCGCTAATAAAACTGCATTTTGCCGGTTTGAAAAATATCCAGCATCATTCATGGTATCTAATTTAAATCTTTTATCCAGAGTAGACATTGTTTAATGAATACTGAACAACCGATTATTCAAAGTCCCCTTAATAAGACAAGAGCAGATAAGTGGATATTTCTTTTTAATATGCCACAGCCCTTGATGCGCTTGAATAAGACAACTCTTAATATTTCAAAAGAATCCGTTAATAAAAATTCAGTTCAATTTGCCCTCAGCAAGATTAAAATTCCTGATATTACTATTAAAGCAATTTCACAACGATATGCTTCTGGAAATGTTTATGTTTCCTCTCATTCTAAAGAACCATTTCCTTTATTAACTTTCTCATTTGAGATTAACGGAGATTATACTAACTATATTACTCTTTATAATTGGCTAAATCTTATTCATGATGAGAAATTAGCAATTCCTGACCCAAATAATTTAATTTCTAAACAAGATTATTTTAGATTAGAATCATATTGGACAAACGTTAGTGCAATTGGCTTAGATGAGTATAATAAGCCAAAGATTCAATTCATCTTTTCGGAAGCCTTTCCAACTTCCTTAAATGGATTTTCTTATGACTATTCTCAAACAGGACCTATTGAATGTTCTTGTGCTTTTGCTTTTGCCCAAATGTATACAAAAATTCCTAATGATAAATTGATTATATGAAGCTATCCCAACATTTAAAATTTTCTAAATTTTTAATCGAATCTAAAAGTCCAGGCTCAATTTATCGAGTTATGGATATTGAAGAACTAGTTCATTTATTACGAGATAAAGAATGGGAATTAACAGATAATAAATTTGAGAATATAGATATTGACGATAATGTTATGGATGATTCTCAAGAAAATATTAAAAAGCTTCAGAGTTCTTTAGTTTATAAAAAAAATAAAGAATATCCTTATTCCAGGAGTTTTGCAAGATCTTTACGACCTGGATTAATTCAAAATCATTTTGATCCAGATACTTCTGTTATCGTTGAATTTGATAAAGAGGCATTATCTAATTTAAGAAATACTCAGATTACAGCTATTGATTACCAGCCTTATGGCCGTGCTCATAAAGGTAATGAAATGGAGGACAGGCTTTATTCTAAAAATAAGTCTATTAAATTTCCCCCAAAATATAATCTTTCTAATCTCATTAAAACAATTTACTTTAGTGAAGATTTAGCTTATGAATTATCTGGAGATATTAAAGTAATGAAAAATAAACTTGGATTAAACGTAAAGATTATTCCTTGGATGGAAGATTATTCCAAATTAAATTTAGCTATGATGAAAAGGCTTTGATTTAATATTAGCTAAAAGTCTAAGAATATTAAATGTTGTTGTAATTCTATCTTCCATAACTTCGTATTTTGGAAGTATATTATAGAAATTATTAAAATATTCTTTAATGATTTTCTTTTTAATTTTTGTCTTACCTTGAGAGATCACTGTATGATACGGGCTTCCAATTACAGTAATCATTTTATTAATTTCATCTGCTTTTAGCCCTTTTAAGTTTTTACAAACACATTTAATTACATAAGATACAAGACAACCTTGTTGAATTGGTTCAACACTTAAATCAATAGGACGTTTTCTATCAATTATAATTGATCCTTTGGATGTTTTAAACTTCACCAGAATACAGTCAATATTATAAAAACTTAAAAGAAAACAGTAGGTAAAATACATAATATATTTTACAAGATTATATCCATCAATATCTTCTTGTTTTATAATACTTGCAGCAATTCTATCAACACTGGAAAGTTTTAATTTCATAAAAAATAAAAATCAGTGAAAGCCTTCATTGACCTTCACTGATTTTAGTTTAAAGATTAACTGGATTTAAAAAGGTGCTTTACTTTCGTTTAGTTCCTTCAATCCATTTATAAGCGATAAAGACGATAAATCGAAGAATATTTTTAAACATGTTTAACTTTGTGTGTACAAATATTTAATAATTGCATTAGCTATAGCTACTCCGAGTTGTTCCATTTTATCTTCAGCTAATTTAAGGTCCTTAGGATTATCAATGAAAAATGGCTCGCTGATAACAGTTGGCGCAACTGTTCCTTTAAGAATTCCCCCACCTCGATCTTCACCGGATAATGGCTTAATACCTCTATTTGGAAGATTTAAAACTTTAATAATAGCTTCTTGAAGGTCGGTCGCAAGTTTCTTGCCTTTAGTTGAAGTATGCCAATAAAGAACTTCAGAGCCAGAAGCAGTACCATTATAGGCATTTGCATGAAGCTCAATAGCACAATCACTTTTATACATGTTTATAGCTTTAACGGAAGCAGAAACACCTTTCCCTCCTCCGTCAGTTAAGCGATTAACGACATGAACAGAAAGACTTTTTGTACTTTCAAGTTCCTTTTTAATAATATCTGCCAGCTTTTTATTATAGTCATATTCGGCAATATGACCATCCGATGCTACTGCGCCTTTATCTGCAGTAGAATGACCTATACTTATGACTACGGAATATCCCATGTTATCCTCTATGGGTTTATTTAAATTCAGCAGCCCTTCAATAGCTGTAAGAGTTTTATCTCCAATAATACCATCTGCGTTGACATTCAAAGCTTTTTGAATTCTTTTAATTCGTTCTTTTTGTTCCATACTAATAATAGTTACATTCATACAAAAAAGAAGTCTCAAGATTTTATTCTCAAGACTTCTTTTTTATCCATACAAATAAAAAATTCTTTATTCTTTTTCTTTTTTAGATTCTTCAGGAGTTAATTCTTTAACCGCTGTTACAGGATCTTTACGAATAATTTGGATAACTGCCAGTAAACTTACACCAATTAAACAAATTTGTTCAATTAGCGCAGGATCCCAAACATATCCTAGGTAGGATCCTAAAACTACTAAAGCAGACCAGGTAGAACTTTCACTTAAACGAGCCTTTAACCAAGCAATAAGTTTTACCCAAAGGGTAGGATCAATTTTATTATCTTCAGCCATATTAATATTTAAAGATAATCGGAACACCTTTAAAAATTCAGATAGGTGTTAATATCATTCTTATGAATGTTAAATTATTTTAATATTATTAAAATGAATATAATAATTAATCACCTTTAAATTTTATGTCATTAATTAATATTAATATATGATATTAAATATAATAGATATATTAATGTGGTATGATGGTCCATTTTTATTCATATCAGAAGATCTTAATCGAAATAATATTGGACATCATGATGAATATATTTGCATTAAATGTAGATTAAAATCTGAAGATAATTTGATTATTATTGCAGTTCCTATCACACAAAATGATATAAGCAATATTAAATCTAATAAAATACCTTATGATAAAATATTTCTACAATCAAATGTTTATTATAAAGGATGGTTTGATGATTATGATAGTTTAGAGGTTGAAGTATTTGATTTAAATGAAGATATTAAAGAACAATTATTTGGAGGAAAACTATCTTATTTGAACTAAAATGGACGAAAAATTTAAAAATACAGTAGAAAAGTTTCAAGATATATTGGATTATTATGTTCAAAATGAAATCTTTTCTAAAAAATATGGATCTAAGTGGAATGTTTATAATAAATTTTTCATCAATACTTCTATTCTTAAAAAATGTTTTAATACAGATAATCCATATGAAATTTGGAAACAATTTATTAGAGGTAAAATACAATTTTTATCTTTAATGTTTTCATTAAAAGATGATAATACTCATTATCCTCTTACGGTAAATGAAATGTTACAGTTGATAACATCATCTCAATATACATTTGATGATTTTTATCCAACTATAACGATAGGTTACCTTTCAGGAAAAACCATTAATCTATTTTCTACTGATGAAGCAGATTATATATGTGACACCTTTATAAGTTTAGAAAATAGTAAAAAGAAAACCATATTCGAATATTCTAATTTTCCTTGGAAAAGTTCAAGATTAATTAGAAATTTAATTTACATGATTGAAAAGAAAATTAAAGAATTAAATGAGCTATATCCCGATTAAATTTTTAGAAGATACTCATCAATATATTAATATTGAAACAAATGAAGAATATTGCTCAGTTTCTAAATTATTGGGGCGATATAAGGAAAAGTTTGATGCAGAAAATATTTCTAAATGGGTTGCAAAGAAAAGAGGAGTAAGTCAAGAAGAAATTCTTAAAGAATGGGAAGATAATAAAAATTTTGCATGTGATAGAGGTACTGATTTTCATGCTGCTCTTGAAAATTATGTAAAGTATGGAGAAGTTGATCCTTTATATAAAAGGATCATTGAAAAATTTCAATTAAAAGTAGAAAAATATATTCCAAATATTTCAGAAGTATATTCTGAAAAGTTGTTATATAATCATGATTTTAAAATTGCCGGTACTGGTGACCTTCTATTTGAATTAGAAGATGGTACATTCATCATCGGTGATTTTAAAACAAATAAAAAATTTAGATTTGGTTCAGACTATGGTAAGTGGATGAAAACTCCATTAAATCATTTATCTGAATGTGAATTTAATATTTATGCTCTTCAGTTAGGAATTTATGGATTTATGAATGAAATTCTGACTAAGAAGAAATGCAAAGGACTGCTCATTTTCTGGTTAGATATGAATACCGGAAATTGGGAAGTTATTCCAACAAATTTTATGAAGCATGAGATTATTCTGATGCTTAATCATTATAAGAAAAATATAAATACCCCTCAATGAATTATCATTCAAAAAATAAAAGAAATTTTTGAATTTTGTTCAGTAAAATAATTTCTAATAAAATTAGAAACCATAAGTAACACACATGACTCTTAAACAATTTAAACGACGATTTAAAAATTATCAAACTCAGGTTGAAGTAATTTGTAATAAATTAATTGCCGATATTGAAGATACAGATGTAGATGATTCTTTAGCTGATATGGTTCAAGGTATTGTAGCTAATATTACAACTGCTATTGTGGAACCTGATGAAGAAGAATATATTCCCGAGTGTTCATTATCTCGACTTAATGAACTGTTTGAAGAATTAGAAGAACGAGACGACGAAGAAGAAAACGAGGACGAATAATATGGAATGTACCATTGATAAATTTAAATTTTCTTTGAATGATAACGGATCAATTTCCGTTTATCAAAAGAATAGTTTAACAATCGTAACAACTTTTTATCCAGCAGAAAATATTGAAACTCAGAAAGATTTTGATATTGAATGTTCTGATTTTTATATGAAGAGCTTACTTTATTAAAGAGGAGAATTTGCAAATAAAGATATTATCTTTGAGACAATATCTGGTAAACTTCCGCCAATAGCTGTAAGAATAATAATTAAAAAAATTAAGCATTTTGCCCAAAGGGAATCGAGTATCTTCCAAAGGATATTCGATTCTTTCTTTTTAATTTTATTAATCTCATCAATAATTTTAGAATAATTAGTTTCACTTAAAAAGTATACACATACTAAACTATGTGAGAATGGACTAGATAATGATGCTGGAATCCTGGTTGCGACCCATCTTACACGAAATAATTTAGTTTCTTTAGTTTTTAATTCGCATTGATTTGTACTTTGTTGATTAATCGATTGAAGTAAAGTTAAAATATTAATAGAATCAGAAGCATGAAGATCTTCAGCTTTAACACAAAAATCATTAATATTTTTTCCCAATAATTCTTCTCGAGAATATCCAATTTTTTCACAAAAATACGGGTTAACATCTATAATTAACCCCCGGTAATCAAGAATTAATAATCCATGCCTTGCCATTTTCCAGCAACAATAGTAATAATCTTTTGTTGAATAAATTCGTCTAGCTATACGGTCCTTAGTTGCAACTAATTCTGCCTCCCATTTATCTTTCTCCTCATCGTAACTATAGCTATTCATCTTTTTAAAATATAAGTTTATTTAAGATTATAGCTGAGCCTAAAAAAGTAATAAAATATTAAAAAACAATGATTTCTTCAATTTTTGCAATGCTTCCCAATGGTTCTATTGGACATAAAAATTCTCTTCCCTGGAAAGGTCAAAAATATAAAGAAATAGCTAGAAGAGATATGGAACATTTTAAAAATGTTACCGAAGGAAAAAGTGTTGTGATGGGTTATAACACTTTTGAAAGTTTGAATTTTAAACCTTTAAAAAATCGCTTAAATCATTTTATTATTACTTCCAGAGATTTACCTCTTAATCTGCCTGATAATGTTATTAAAATTAATATATGCGATTTTATAGATAAATTTAAAGATTCCGAAGAAGAGGTGGTTTGCATTGGCGGAAGTATGCTTTATGATACGCTTTTAAAATATTCCAAAGTTGTCTATCGTTCTATTTTTTATATTGAGGAATTGATGGACATTTATCATGATACCTATTTTTCAGATATTAGCAGTCTTTATCTGCTTTGGAAATTTATTCCAGCTCAATTAGAAATTCATACAGTAGGTGATTACAGGCTCGTTATTGAGAAATTTATAAGATGGCAAAACACCATGGATAATTGAGAACACTAATAAGATAAAAAGAAATGAATGGAGATATAAAGGAAGTGGGCTTCTTACACAAGCCTGAGAGTTGTTATCGCAGGATTTTGTTGGAGATCCTTGAAAAGGGGGTTCTTAAATCTAATAGAACGGGTATTGATACCAAAAGTATTTTTAATACTAGCTGGAATTCTGGAGAATTGCTGACCAAAGGTTATTTTCCGTTAATTACAATGCGAAAAATCTTTTTTAAAGGAGCATTAGTAGAATTATTCTGGATTCTTGGCCTTCTTCAAGCTCAAAATCCTATTCCTAATCTTGATAGGAATAATGTAATGTATCTTAAAAATGAAAATGTACATTACTGGGATAAATGGGCTGATGAAAAAGGTGACTTGGGCCCAGTATATGGTAAGCAATTGATGGAATGGGATTGCGGTTATTTTAATGTTACTAAAAATGATATTTTAGAACGGGCTACTGTTAATCAAATTCAAAATATCATTAATACTCTTAGAACTAATCCTGATGATAGGCGATTAGTATTTTCAATGTGGAATCCGGGAGAACTAAATGATATGGCGCTTCCCCCCTGTCATTGGGGCGGAGAGTTTTATTCTGAACCTTTGGAAAATGGTAAACGGCGCTTGCATCTTCGATGGATTCAAAGGTCTTGTGATATGCCTGTTGGAGTTCCTTTTGATATTTGCCTTTATTCTTTGCTTCTTTATATGATGTCTAAAATGACAAATCATGAAGTGGGAACTGTTTATGGGCTATTTGGGGATAGTCACATTTATGTAAATCAGATTGAGGGAGTAAGGGAAATGATTTCTTCAACAATTAATGTACCTCCAAATTTAATTTATTCCGGTCCTGATTATGTAGAAAAATTAGAAAATTTTCAATTAGATTGGTTTTCTATTGAAAATTATAAGCCAGCCAAGATTATTAATATGCCCGTAGCTGTATGAAATACCAAATTTTTAATTTTGAACAAGATGAAAAAGAGATTTTTCTTTTAACAGAAGATCAAAATTTATATCATCTTGAACATGAAGATGATATTTCTATTATCTTTAAGAAAGATGATAATGAGACAGATCATCTTGTTATTTTTAAAAATTCTATTATTTTCTTTTCAAGAGAACGAAAAGAAGATGATGGAATTATAAAAACATTTGTTAAGATTCTATTAAAAAATAATATAAGTTATAATTTTACCTCTCAAGATTAATATGAAAATTTATTTGGATGGCCCAGATTCAGGCGGGAAAACACATTTGGCAAAAGTTTTGCAAGAGGCTTTGAAATGCGAATATATTCATTATTCTTATAATGAGGATGACTTTGAATATGCGGATCAAATTAAACAGTCTTTTGAGTTCTTAAAAGAACATGATAATGTAATTATTGATCGTCATCTTATTTCAGAATATGTTTATGGGTCAGTAGTTCGAAATGAACCGCGTATTCATTTTTGTCCGGACCTGGATGGAGGTAAAGATTTTATTAATGACCTATTAAATGCTTTTGACCTTATTATTTTTTGTCTTCCTATGGATAAGGGGATTTACCTTAAAAACTATGTCAATTGTATGAAGACTAAAGAAGAATATATTTCTAATGTTGATGTTATGTCAAAAATTTATGACAAGTATCAGGACATTTATCTAACCTTTAAGTCATGTCATCCTGACCTTCAATATAAGGTAGTTCGATATGATTATCTTAAAACACTTTAATTTTATATGAAACATCTAATTTTTCATTGCGAGCAGGACCACAATCGATATGTGGTAAACAGGAAGAGCAGTAATTTTGTTACTGAAGATGGCGACCTTCAATTTTATCTATGGGGCAATGGAGCAAAGACTCCTATGCTGGAAGGAGATCCCATTAAAAATATTGAAGAAAATAAGCAAATGACTATTCGTACATGGATTCCATCTACTTTAGTGGAAGTAATGTTAACTGGTTATTTTGAATATATTAATGATGAAGATCTTGACGCACAAGAATATCATTCTTTGATGAATACTTGGAGTACTAATATTTTTGATGATACAATGGCTTTTCAGCAAAAATATGGTCTTTGGAGAAAGGATCAATTTGGTATTCTCCCTGAAGAGGAAATGAAAGTAAAGATCGGCCATCTTTATGAAGAACTTGCAGAAATTGATAAAGCGCACAAGGAAGGTAATATTTATGAAATTTCAGATGGTTTAACCGATCTGATTTATGTTGCGTCGGGCTTGTTAAATCTCATGAACATGCCTGCCCAGGCTTTGTGGAATGATGTTCAGGCTAGGAATATGCAAAAAATTCGTGCAACTAAAGATAATGTTGGAAAACGCGGAAGCACTTTTGATGTAATTAAGCCAGAAGGATGGCTTCCTCCAAGAACAAAAGATATTATCGATTCTACTCTTCGTTAATAATATATGGATTTCCTTTTTGAAAATAAAACATTTCAAGATTGTACATCTAACGAATATTTTGCAAGATTATTTTGTGCTTCTAAAAAATCTGATTGTTTAAATGACAATCAGATTTTTTCTTTGCTTGACAAATATGGATTATTTGAAAGTATTATTCTTTATCATATAAATCCAAGATTTGAAAATGAAGCATTTAGAACAAAGTTTATAGAAAAGTTTTATAAATCTTATTATAAATCTGATGTAAACTATCAATTATTTTGTGTTCCTTTTCTTTATAAGTTTTTTGCAAAGATTAACAACAGTGGTTTAACGGCTATTGCACAATTTAACATTGCTTTAAAAATTGCCAAAGCTATTATTGTTCAAGATGAAACTTTAGATAAAGAAACTTTGTTGACTATTTTAGAATTGCTTCAAGCTTATGACAACAAGCCCGAGTTTTTGGCAGAAACGCTCTGGAGAGAATATAATAAAGCTCATGAGCCTGAAGAAAATAAGAAGGAAACACTAAGATTTGCGGAAAAAACATCAGGTATTAAGTATGAAGATTACGATGAACATTCTTTTATAGCTTATAAGGGAATTAAGAAAGATAATACTTCTACTATGACATCACGTATAACATATGAAGTAGGCAACACATATACGGATATATGCGACAAGGATGATGTAGATAATTCTTTTGGATTAAGTGTTTGGGATTATATAAATGCCAAAGTATATTGTTCTGAAAAAATTATCAAAGTAAGAATATTTTTTAAAGATCTTCATTATATCTCTTTCAAGGATGGAAAGATTCGCACAAATAGATTTGAAGTTCTTGAAGAAGTAAATTAATTAAAATTATATGAAAATTATATTATCATTGCTGGCAGGGGGAATTATGTGTTCCTGTTCTCAAAATATGCTTTTAGATAAGCAAGGAAAAGAAGATTTGATGGTTTGTTCCGGAGCATGTGTTGTGTCCTCGTCTATTCGAAAGGATGCTGAAACATTGGTAGCTTTCCAAAAGGCTTCTGACATTATTGGAACTATTATTAAGAACGATCAAGTTACCCGGGATGAACTTCAGGCCAAGCTGACAGAAGCTTTGTCTAAATTGTTCTCGAAGCAAATTGTAGATAAGGTTGTTTCTGAAATCATGAATGTATATGACGAAAATATGGCAAAGATTCATGATAATGAAAAATTGATGATGGCTTTAGAATCTACCAAGTCTGCTATTGACTCTGGCATTCAATTGGCGATTAAGACCGGACGTCCGGTAAAAGTTGTCCCTAAAGCATAAAAGAAGCTTAGAAAAAGCTATATAACTTGAGAGAAATGCTTGAAAAATAAAGCATTTCTCTTTTTTTATTTTTACCATTAAACACCTTCAAGTTTTAAGGAAATCTATAAAATAAATTTATGTGTTTAAGTGGAGAAGGACCTCTGAAAGGTAAAGAAGTATTATTGAGCGTTATTGCGGGAAGTATTTCTTATGGGTTGAATACTAAAGATTCAGATGTTGATATTAGAGGTGTTTTTGCTTATCCTGTTAAAGATATATTAATTGGTGAATATGAAAAGGTAATCCAGGAGAATAATAATGATACTATCTATACCGAGATTGGATTCTTTCTTAAACAACTAAGAAAGAATACTCCTTCGGCTCTTGAAGTTTTGTTTACTACTGATCCTGAACATGTTAAAATTAGGGATAAACGATTTGATCCCCTAATTGAAAAGTTCTTTCCAAGAAATGTTTTTATACTTTTGGAGCTTATGCTAAATCTCAAATTTTAAAGGCCAAAAACGTTAATAAAAAGTCAGCTAATCCTTTTCCTAAAGAAAGAAAAACATTAAAAGATTTTAGCTGGGTGTTGTGCCATCAACATTCTATTTCTTATCGAGACTGGTTGGAATGCTGTGGTATTAAAGAGACTAATTTATCTCTTTGTAAAATGAATCATGCTGAAAATGTTTATGTACTTTATAATCATCCTAGTAAAGCCGGACCTATTTTAGACATGAACATTAATATTACATCGGTTCCAAAAAATACAAATATCGCAGCCTATGTGATTATTAATATTCCGGCTTATCAGAAATATTGTAAAGAATATAAAGAATACTGGGATTGGGTTACTAAAAGGAATGAAAAAAGATATGCAACAAATGTAGAAAAGACGTCTGATAAAACCTTTTATGATACAAAGAATATGATGCATCTTTTCCGTCTTATGAGTCTTTGCAGAGAGATTTTAAAAGACGGAACATTAACAGTTAAATGTAATCCTATTTTAAGACAATTTCTTTTAAAGATTAGAAATGGTGATTTTGAATATGATTATCTAATGGAGTTGGCAAATGAAAAATCTTTAGAATTAAAGGAATTGTTTAATACGTCAAAGTTACCTGAAGAACCTGATAAGGAATTTTTTAAGAATTATATTTTAAATTTTTATGAATAAAGAGATTAATAAATCACTTCTTAAGGATGCAAATTATGTTTGTATCGCTAAAGAACTTTGGGATGACGGAAAAGTTAAGAAACATGGTTATTTGATTGTTAACAAATATGATATTAAAGCTAACAATATCCAAAATATGGCGGATGCTGCCAAATTTTGTGCTTCTCAAATTTTCTGGGGTACTTATGGAGGGTTGTTTGGAGAAGGCTGGGAAATTGAAGTAAAAGTTTCAGATGGATTTCTGATGAAACTTACCATCTTGTTTCATTTATCAATGAGGATGATGAGACTTTTGACTTTAAGGAGATAGTTTAAACACCATCGATTTTTAAGAAATAATTTATTAAAAAAAATAATGATTAAATCTTTCGAATTGTTTAATCTTGATAAGAAAGGCAATCCTATTACATGGAGTATATCTTATGATGATTCCAGTAATTGGTATACTATGTCTTCTGGTCGAGTAGGAGGAGCTATTACTACAACTGAACCAACTTATTGTGAAGGTAAGAATGAAGGTCGTTCTAATGCTACTACTCCTGAACAGCAATGTGCTTTAGAAGTACAATCTCGAATTGAAAAGCAAAGGAAAAGGGGATTTCAAGATACTATTCCAACTGAAAAACAATTTGAAGTAACTCTTGCCAAAGAATTTAAAGCAAGAAAGAAATTTATTAAATTTCCTCAATTTGCTTCTGCTAAATTAGATGGCTTTAGATGTTATATTTGTGCTAAAGGAATGTTTTCAAGGACTCATCATGAGATTCTTTCATGCCCTCATGTATTTGAGGAGTTGAAACCTTATTTCATTGCTAATCCTAATGCAATTATTGATGGAGAATTATATTCTCATGAACTTAGAGATGATTTTAATCAAGTTGCATCTTTGATTTCTAGAACTAAGAATATTACTAAAGAATTCCTGGCAAAGACAAAAAGCATTATTAAATTTCATGCTTTTGATTTTGCGGAACGAAATACAAAGATTCCTTATAAGGACCGTAATAAGCATACCAAGCTTAATCAATGCTGTCATCATCTTTATCCTCTTCAAATTAATAATATTACATTAAAGTATAGTTTGGGTGTTACTCAATTTGAAGTTAATTCTTTTGAAGAGGTAGAAGCTTACTTAGATGATGCGATTGAAAATGGATTTGAAGGAATTATGCTTCGCAATCCTGAGATGATTTATGATGAAGGACGTTCTTCTAATCTTATAAAGTATAAGCGATTTCAAGATAGCGAATATAAGATTGTTCAAATTCTCGATGGACGGGGTAACCATGCCGGACAAGCAGCACAAATAATTTGTGAAGATGAAAATGGAGTTCAATTTTCAGTAGGTATGGGGAAAGGATGGGATGAACCTGCTAAACGTAAATTTTTCAAAAATCGAGCACTTTATGAAGGCAAGATGGCAACTATCATTTATCAAGATTTAACTCCTAATCTTAATGTACCTAGGTTTGGAAAGTTTAAAGCAATTAGAAAATAATTAATATTTAATAAATTATGAATAAAGACTGTACTGATTGGACTATTGTTAATAGGTCTAATGGAATAACATATAAGTTTAACGCCAAAGAAATTTATTTCGGTAGCACAGAAGAAGATACTTTGACACTTTATGAAAAGAAAAATGGTCAAATTATTGTAGTTGCAGATGATAAATTCTATAATAATATGAGGGTAGAAATATTTGATGGTCTTCTATCTTTTAAGAAAGAATTTTTTAAGTCTGAAGAAAAATTTAGCTGGTTTAATATAAGAAACCATAAATGGTTTAAAGAAAGCTTGCTTCGTAAAAAAGTTCTTCCAGAAGAAATTAAAGAACTATGAGTATATTAGCTGGATATATTATTATTGTCTTTTTATTCTTTTTAGGATTTAGTCTTTTTGATTTTATAGATTATAATTCAAATTTTAATCTTAAAAAAGCAATAAAGCATCCATTTAGTTTATTCTTTTGTTTTTTATTTCATACGATAACAGAAAATCCAGGCCTTTTGTTCTTTATATCATTATTTTGGCCTATTTCAGCATTAGTAATGCTAATATCCTGGCTTGAAAATCTTTTTGAAGATAAGTTAGAAGCATTTCTTAAGAAATCCTTGAAAAAAATCGATGAAAAATACAGAGAAGAACGACAAAAAATCGGGATCGATTGAATTAGTCAGATTTGATGATAGTTATGTTGATGATTGGGGAGGAGTTCATTACGATTCTGAATTTAGAATAGTTTCAGGGCGAACAATTCTTGCAACTTTTCCATATGAATGGAATGATATGGATGCACAATATAAAGCTGCAAAGTTAATTTTTAATTATTATATTAACGAAGAAAAAGAATTAGCTAGTATTCAAGAATTAAGAACCATTAAGAAAAGAAACGGAAAATATTCATGAGCTTAAAATTTAAACCACGTGATCCAAAACCAGTAGAAGATCTTCGAAAAAAGATTCAATCGGCCGAAATTTCTAATTTCAAAAAAGAGCTTGATGAAACATTCAAGACTATTGGGGAAGAATTTAAGAAGATTCGAGAAAATCCTTTTCTTAAATTCTTTAATTCCTTGACAAAAGAACAGCAACAAAAACTTTTAAACAAATTTAAAGATGAGCTCGGAAACTGAAACTCAAAGAGAAATCCTTATCAAAATGGTAAAACAAATTGATCTTTCCAAGTTGTCAGATTTTAAACTTAGGAAGATTATTAATATTATTATTGAAGAGGAAAAGAAGCCGATAGCAACTATTAAGTCTGATAATATTTCATCTATTATGGAGAAATGTTATAAAGAGGCTCAAGATATTATTAATAAAGAAAAAGTTATTAATAATAAAGAAGCTCCCAGGATTATTCCTATGACTCCGACTCCTTATGATGACAAATATAGTTGGAAACCAATTTGGAATGCAGAACTTCAAACTTCAGAGTTGAGCACTTTCGATAACTAAGAATTTTCATATTATATTTTTAATGAAGAATATTACAAATAAAGCTATTAATAATGGCTTATCTGTTGGAGGATTTCTTCAGATGATGATTCTATTTTGGCATTGGCTTGGTTATGAGCCTTTTGCCAGTTGGAATTGGATTCAGTTACTTTCTCCAACTTGGATTTCTATCGTCGCTACTATCCTTGGAATTATTCTCGGAGGAATTATTGCTCTACTAACTATTATTATTTTTGATAATGACTAAATTTTTACTTTTTTCTTCTTCTACATGTGGCCCATGTCGTATGATGAAACCAGCCTGGGAACGTGTAGTTGAAAAATATAAAAAAGATCCTGAAACTGAATTCATGAGTTTTGTCGTTGATCAGGATGATTCGGCAATGCCTTATGTTAAAAAGTTCGAAATTCGATCTGTGCCTACTCTTGTCGCTTGTGATGAGAATTATGACAAGCTTGAATCTTACACTGGAGTTCTTTCACAAGAATGGTTGGAAGAATTCATTCTTCGTAATATTGAACATGAACCAGAACTATAATGTCTCTCAAAGTTATTAAAACAAGGGGAAATATCTTTGATACAAAGGCAGATGTAATTTGCAATGCCGTTAATTGTATCGGAGTAATGGGAGCGGGAGTTGCAAAAGCTTTTGCCGATAAATTTCCTGAAATGTACTGGAGTTATCAGAACTCTTGTAATTCTAAAATGGTTAATATTGGTAAAGGCCATTATTTTTATTTGTCCGATGAAGATAATTGGAAAATGATTGCCAATGTTCCAACCATGTTTTATCCTGGTTCAATAGCAAATTTGGGAGATATTTCTTTGTCTCTTTGCGATTTGTTTGAAGTTATGAACACTCATCATCTTAATACTGTTGTAATGCCTTTTTTGGGATGTGGTATAGGACGAGTAAAACCAAAAGAATTTGAAAATCTTTTGTATAATTTTCGAACAAAGCATGATATTTCTGTTCTTTTAGTTGAATACGCAGGAAATTAATCACCTTTAAAAGAATAGTAAAAGTTTATTATTTTAATATGCTTGATTATCCTAAATGGCTTTGGACGCGCAATCAAAAAGCATTTCTTGAAAATTATTATCACACTTTAATTCCTTCTGATGGAGAAATAAGAATTGATGAAAAAGCCAAGTTTTGGTTAATAAGAAACGGTCAGACTGAAATTAAATTAAGTGTTAATAAATTTAAAGAAATCGGAGTTAATTGGGATAAAGAAAGTATTAAAAATCAATTTGTAATACTTAACGAATACAAATATTTGGACGAAAATCAAAAAATTAAAATTTAAAAATATATGAGAATTATTGGACGTTTGGGACGTGTTTTGTTTGGCTGGCTTAATCTTGGTGTAAATTCACTTGAAAGTAAGAATGTTGATGCCCTCATTGCATCTCTCGAAGATGAAAAGAGCAAGGCCGAACAAGAAATTTATGAACGATTGGTTGCTGTAAAGACTACAGTAAACAATATGACTAAAAATGTAAAGAGTCTTAAACAAAAGGTTCAAGTTCTCAATGAACGAGCTATTCTTGCTCTCAAGAATGGCAAGGAAAGTCTTGCTGCCGAATTTTCTCTTCAATATGAAAATACTAAGGCACAGCTTGATATGGCTGAAAAGGCTCTTGAAGAAGCAACTGCAACTTATGATAAGTTGATTAGTAATCAAAGAGTTGTTCTTAATTCTTATGATTCTCGAATTGAACAGATTAAGTTGAAGGCTGCATCTGCTGCTATGAAGGAAGATCTTGCTGCTTTGAAGGATATTGCGAATATTTCAGGCAAAAATGATTTTAACGGGATGCTGGCAGATGTAGATAAGATTCTTGAAAAGAAAGATTCTAAGGCCGATGCTTCAATTGAAGTAAGTGGAACTCTTAATGATACTAAAGATGAAATGAATGAATTTATTGAATCTGTATCTAAAGAAGATGCTCTTGCCCGTTTGAAGGCTCGTGTTGTTGAGAGTTAATGAAACAAGCAGTTTTCAAACTTATTGATCGACTTGGTAATGGTAAAACTTACCAAGTCGATTTATTTGAAGAAGAATTCTTTGAAGATCCTGCTTACAGGACTATTGAAGATTTTAAACATGCTTTTACAATTTACTCCCCATTTGCCAATAAAAGCAAAATCATTAAAGTAAAGAATGGCCTTAATGAAAGGTATTTTACTTGGTGGAATACTTTAGGAATAGCTTCATTTGACCACTTTATTGATATAAATCAATCTTTTTTAATTGAAGTAGAAGTAGATCATCATAGAGGAATTTATTCCAGAGATCTTGAGAATTTTGTCAGAGAGGCTTTTTTAAAAAACAATTTAATTGTTGATAGATTTACAGTTATAAGTTTTAATCAAACAAATTTTAAAGCTTATTCTGTCGATTTAAACAATGATACTCAATATATTTTATTTGGCCCTAAAGTTAATGAGAACTTAAAATTACTTTTACTAAAAATTGAAGAAGCTATCCCGGTAGCATTTATTGAAACAATTAATAAATTGACAACGGATTTAATCACATATCAAATATAAACTATGGCACTAAAAATTGATATTGAAGACCTTGAGATGATTCTTGCGGCTTCTAAAGTACCTCAGGATAAACAAAAAATTATTCTGGAGGAAGCAAAGGCTCTTGTTGAGCAAGAGAAAGAATTGACCGAAAAGAAAAATCGAGTTAAAAATCGATTTCTTGTAATGCCGATTGTTTTGGATGATACAGAAGTCGAACAATTTCAAGATCGTTCTTATGTAATTATTCAAGCTCCTGAGGAACTTAGTGATTCAGAAGTTCAGTTGGCAGTTGAACGAAATCTTATCGATGTTGTGAAGTCTCAACGAGGTAAAAAATATAATATCACTACGGTTTCCAATGCTATTTCTAAGATAAAAGCAAAGGATTTAGTTGTGGGGGATTATAAGATTAAGTTAAAGACCAAGATTCCAGTGGTTGGAATTCCAGTTATTAATAATATTTCTGTATAATATTAATATTAATATTAGTCACATAAAAAATAAAAAGAAAATAAAACATGAAGGATTTTTTTGCAGCTCTATTTCTAATTATTGCCATTGTTGCGGCTATTATTTTTGCCGTTAATTTTTCAAATGAAAAAATTGATGGCGGTTATGCGGGTTATGTTTATTCCGAACCAATATTTGGTTCGAAGGAATTTAAACAAGTAATTAAAGGACCCGGTAGTACAGGTATGGTATGGAGGCAGAATTCTATTAAGATTTGCGTAACTCCTTATACTCAGACTGAAACTTTTGATGATGTCCGCAGTTCGGACCAACTTAAGATGAAGGCTGAATCTTATCTTGTTTATCGTATCGACAGTGAAAAAGTAAAGGAATTTGTTGAAAATTATGGAGCTATCTCTGAAACAGCTCGAAGCCCGGAAGCTATTGCTCAAGATGCTTACGCTTCATTTATTCAGCAACCTTTCCGTACTGAAGTACGATCTGCTATTGCTAAGTTTAAAGGCCTAGAAGCTCCTTCTAGGATTCCGGAAATTACTAAGATGGTAGAAACTAACCTTAAGAAGCAACTTAATGGTACTCCATTTATTGTTGAAAGTGTAACTATCGGTTCCACTATTCCGCCCGAATCGGTGACTCTTGGTATTACTAAGAAGGTTGAGGCTACTCAGGAATATGAACGCCAGGCTACCCAGCTTGAAATTGCAAAGCGTTCCGAAGAGATTGCTAATGCAGAAGGCCGGGCAATTGCCAATAAGATGGCTGCAGAAGCTCAAGGTAAGCTTCTTCAGGCTAAGGCTGAATCTGATGCTGCAAGGTATCGCCGAGAACAAGAGTCTTTGGCCATGCTTGCTCAAAAGAAAAATGAAGCAGAAGCTCTTCTTGCTATGAAGACTGCAGAAGCTCAAGGTAAGAAGCTTGAAGCTGAAGCAATTCGAGAATTGAATGCAGCAATGGGAAGTAATTATGCTCGAATTAAGTTTTTTGAATCTTTTAAAGATATTAAACTTCCTTCAATGTTGATTATGGGAGGAGCTAATCAAAACGATGGTTTGTTTAAGGTTCTGAATATTGCAGATTTTAAACCTGCTGGTAATTAATTAACAAATAAAGAAATTCTGCCTAATTTAATATTAGGCGGAATTTCCATTTATATTGATATGAATATTTTTAGTTTTGAATATGGTGATTTGTCCGGAGATGGACATGATGAAAGAGATATAGTATGGTTAAAGACTGATCTTACTAAAGAAGAATTTGAACAATGTTTAGATGGCATTAAATCTGAACTAGGGTTTGATTTTGATGATAATATTTTTGCCGCTGGCGAAGATGATATTCTTCCGGTTGAGCTAATTGATTATCTTAAAGAAAATAAATTTGACCTCATCGAAAATATTTTACAGGGACAGACAGATAACGTTCATTTTATAATTGACTTTTTCATATCTCTTATTATTTTCCTTGTAAAGCAAGTATATGAAAAGCGGCATCCCGGCCAGACTATTTTCCTTGAAGAAACACCAAATCCTCTTCCTAATATAAGCCGGTACTGGGGTTATGGATTATTCACTTGGGGTTAAATTATTAGTAATATTTCTTCTGTCTTCTTGCTGCTGCCAGAAAGGATATTTTCCCGTTCAATATAAGCATCCTCCTTGCGGTAATTCCATATCTTTCGAAGATTTAGATTCAAATTGCGGGCAGAAATTTATTAATTCGTGCTATAATAATTGTAAATCATGATTCAACAAAACATTTATATGGGAAATGAAGGCAGGAAGAAACTGCTTAATGGTGTAAAGAAACTTGCCAATGCAGTTTCTTCGACGCTCGGGCCTGGCGGTAGAAATGTAATATATCGAATGGGTAATGCGACATATATTACAAAAGACGGCGTTACAGTAGCTCGCCATGTAAATCCGCCTGATGTACTTGAAAAAATGGGTGCAGATATTATTCGTCAAGCATCCGAGCAATCAGCGCACCAGGCTGGTGATGGGACCAGTACCAGCGCAATCCTCACTGAGGCTATTGCATCTGAAGGCATGAAGCTGATTGAAACAGGTTATAATCCGATTTTAATTCAACGCGGAGTTATTTCAGCAGCAAAGACAATTGCCAGTTATATTAAAGAAAATATTAAGCAGGAATGTTCTCCAGAACAGATTCACCAAATTGCTTTAGTTTCTACCAACTGGGATAAAGAAATTGCACATCTTGTTTCTGAAGCTGTTGAAAAAGTAGGTTTGGATGGTTCCATTACTATTAATAACAGCAGGAGCAATGAATCTTCTTCTCAGTTTATTGCAGGTTTACGAGTTCCTCGAGGCTGGATGAGTTCTTATTTTGTCAATAATACGACTAAACAAGAATGTATTCTTGAAAATCCCTTAATTCTTTTATCTGGAATTAAATTGACAAATAATCAGCAAATTATGCCTATTCTTCAGAAAGTCTTTAATACTAAAGAACTTCGCGGAAGGCCTTTGTTTATTATCGCTCCGGATATTGAATCCGAAGTTCTTCAAACTCTTGTCATTAATAAGATTAAAGGCATTATTAACATTTGTGCCATTAAGTGTCCAGGATATGGAGACGGCATGAAGAGGGAAATGGAAGATCTTGAAATTACTTTAGGAGGTACATATTTTACTGAACTTCTTTCACGTGATTTTAATTCTATTAGAGAGGAAGATTTTGCCACCTGTGAAAAGATTGTTTGTGATAAACGATATACAACTTTCTTAAAAGGCGGAGGAAATCCTCAAAGGCTTAAAGAACATATTGATTTGCTTAAGGAGGAACGAGATAATTGCAGTCCCGGCACATGGGAAGAAGATGTGCTTAATAAGCGAATTGCCAAGCTTGCCCAAGGAGTATGTGTTCTTAATATCGGAGGTAATTCTGAATCTGAATTAAATGAAATTAAGGACCGGGTAGATGATGCGGTATGTGCCTGTCAAGCAGCTTTACGATCCGGAGTTATTCCAGGGGGAGGATCTGTTCTTGCTAAGATTAAAGAGAATAAGTCTATTAAGTTTGAAACAGGGGATGAATCTTTTAATGCTGGTATTAACCTGATGCGAAAGGTTCTTGACATTCCTCTTAAGACTCTTCTTGAGAATGCCGGAGTTGAACGGCCGGATGTTATCATCGAAAAGGTCGCAAAAGCTAAAGGCAGTATTGGGTTTGATATTAAGACGCAAAAGTTAGTAGACATGTTAGAAGCGGGAATTATTGATCCATTTAGTGTATGTCGTTGCGCAATTGAAAACGCCGCTGCATCGGCAGGTTTGATTCTAACAACAGAAACATTCTTGGTTGATGAACAATCTGAAAAGTGATTTGTAATCATGATAACCGAAAATCCTCAGGTCTTAATTGATCTGAGGATTTTTTATTTTTGAATAAAAACTATTATGCCCAACAGAATAACCACTGAAATTTTTATTGACAGGGCTAGAAAAATACATGGAGACTTTTTTGATTATTCTGAAGTAAATTATAAAAATGCTTATAGTTCTATAACTGTTATTTGCCCGGTTCATGGACCTTTCCAACAAAGAGCCGGAGCCCATTTACGAGGTCAGGGATGTTTTAAATGTGCAGTTGATGCAAAATCTTTAACGACTGAGAAGTTTATAAAGAAAGCAAGAGAGGTTCATGGGAACAAATATGATTATTCTAAAGTAAACTATAAAAATAATCATGCAAAAGTACCTATTATTTGCCCTGTTCATGGACCTTTTCAGCAATATCCCATCAATCATTTAAGGGGCATGGATGCAAAAGTTGCGTAGGATTGGAGCGTTTAACCACAAAAGAATTTATTAACCGTGCTCAAAAAGTGCATGGACATAAATTCGATTATTCGAAAACAATTTATATTAATGCAGAAACAAATGTGATTATTATTTGTCCTGTCCATGGTAAATTTGCTCAAATGGCGTATAATCACTTAACTGGGCGGGGATGTTTAAAATGTGCCCTTCATGAAAAGAAATCTAAGGGTGAAAAGGAGTTATGCGATTTTATCAAATCAATTTATCCTGGAGAAATTCTCGAAAATACAAGAAAATTTATTGGTCGAAAAGAATTGGATATTTATCTTCCTGAATTAAAACTTGCCCTTGAATATAATGGCGAATACTGGCATAAAATACATGAAGAAAAAGAACCTGGCTATCATGAAAATAAAAGGCAACTTTGTAAAGATGCCGGAATCACTTTAATTGAAGTTTGGGACAGCCAATGGAAAACTAATGCAGAAACCATTAAAAAAGAAATATCTGAACACCTCCAGAAAATTAGAGAAAAATTATAGTAATTTTGTTATTGTAATTTAAGCATGAAGGTTTTTGAAGAGAATAAAAGTATTTGCGGAGGTATAGCCGAACAGGTCAAACAGTCTATCTCGGCCGAGCGCGTAGGAATGGCAATTTCTATTTTGCGCGATAGGATCTATTCAGACAAATTTAAGGCAACACTTTTTGAAACGTTAAGCAATGCTTTGGATGAACATGTAAAATATGGCATTAAAAGGCCTGTTTCTATTCATCTTACAAAAAATGAACTTTCTATTCGTGATTTTGCCAGGGGTCTTAGCAAAGAAGATACTTTTCAAGTTTTCTTTCAATATTTTGAATCTACCAAGAATCAAGAAAATACATCCATTGGAGGATTTGGAATCGGGTCTAAGGCTCCTGCGGCATATACAGGCCTTTATTTGGTAATTTCTCGATTTGAAGGAACAAAATATACATTTTCTTCAAGCATTGATGGTAATGATTCTATTGCTTCTTTGATTCATTCTGAACCCTGTGATTTGAATGATACGGGTATTGAGGTAAAGATTCCTCTTAATAATTCTGATGATTATTACAAGTTCCTTGATTTAATCAAGGATGCGTATATTACTTTTGGCTTCAATAGTGATGAACCTGTCATTGAACTTAGGAGTTATCCGGAAAAAATAGACATTGAAGACGTACCGGAGGATAAATGGGAAAATTATGTCCCTTACGAAAAAACCCCAAGATTTGCAAAGTATCGAGATAAAGAATTTTTTGACAAATCCCGAGTTCTTTATATTAAAGATACAGTTTTGCTGATTCCGAATAACTGGTCTTCTAATACTTTTTATTCTTCATTTTTTAAGAGCTGTAATTATTATGCTTATGATGGAGATAACATTTACAAGATTGATATTCCTAATGAAATCTTTAATGAATATAATATCATTAAAAATGCTTGTACCGTTCTTTTATTTTTTAAACGCGGTGAAATTCCGATTTCTCCTACCAGAGAATCAATTGAAATAAACAATTTCACAAATGATTGGATTAAGGGTAAATTTAAAATCATTAATAAAAATTATGAAAAGACTATTAATGATTATGTCGATAAACTTATTGACAGTGATTTACTTTGTTCAGATATTATCAATAAAGCTAACTCAAAAAGTACTTTATTTTATCGAAATAGTTCAATTATTAAATGGCCGGATTGCTATTTGAATACTGTTTGCTCAGTTGCAAAAAATTATTATGTAGGTTCAGGCAATATTACTAATATTAATCTTAAAACGAAAAGCCTTTATTCAAATCCGACAATTAAGAAGTTTGACGGTGAAATAATCTTTATCGTTCAAGATAAAGATCCTATCAAGCTTCCTTATGGTGAAATAATTAATGCCCTTTATAATTATCTTGTTCACCTTAGGGGGAATGATTATCGAGCAGAAGTCTTTGATCTTCGAAGAACTCATATTTTTTGTTTTGTTAAAGATGAAGAAGAAAAAGCAAATTTCCTTAATTTAAGGACGGCCTTTACTTTTAACGACAAGCCGTACTTTAGGCAAAATATCGATTGGTTTAATTATTCTGATATTGTTAAGCATTCAACATATGTCAGGCCTAAAAGAATAAAGTCTTCAGATAGTGAAGCGGTAGTTCTCCGAGATTATTACACTGGTGAAATCATTGATGAGAAAGAATACAAAAATACGTTAGTATTTTATCCTTCAATGCTCATGAATAATGATAATTACCTTAATTCTTATTTGGTCTTTTGTACAAATTTTGTTAATTATAACAGTCCGACACAGCTTTATCAGTCTCGTCTTTGTACAGATTTTGGCATTAAACGAATAGCAAAGCTTTATAAAAATCATTATGATAAATTTGTTTCTCTTGGATGTATTCCAGCTATGGAAATTAAATGGAAAGAAATATATATTGAATATTGTAAAAAGCATAAACTCGTTTATCTTCCGGAGCAAATCATTAATATTTGCATGATTTATGATATTGATTTTAAATCTGTAACAGGATATACGGCTCCAAAAATTTCTGCATCGATTCCTGATTATCCTGTTATTTCTAGGAGGTATGAAATTAATATTAATAAAGGAGGATTTAACCGATTCATAATGGATATGTTTGATCTTTCAATTTTGTCAAATCAATGTTATAATATTCAAAGAGAGTTTGATGCTGAAATTAAAAAGCTTTCAGATAAAGAAATATTGAATTTCTTTTATACTATGTCATCAGTTTGTTTGAATAATATTTCGACAAATATTATGACCGCTCCTGTAAAAGAAAAAATACAAGCTGTTTTAAATGGTGCAGGATTTCAAACAAAAGATAAAGTTAAATTAACATTTAAGCGTATTCTCAAAAAACTCAACTATAAACTATATTAATTAAACAAAATATGAATTCTATTCCATATATTATGAACGCATCAGGCTGGACCTTCTTTGTTGATGGTCGAGCAATTAAGATTACTTCCGATGATATTCGCTATACTGATATTGTCGATGCAGTGATGGCCAATGATGAAAAAACTCTTCTTAGGCTTCTTAAGGAAAATACTACTTCTTATATTATTAATTCCGTTTCTGAAACTATTAAAGATTATGATAATCTTCAGTTTGTTGAACGAGATGAAAATGGTGTAATTACTACTATTGCTTCTTATAAGACTCAGATTCTTCCCAGCTGTCTTCAAAAAAAGCTTATTTCTCTTTGGAAGTCAGGTTGTACTGATTTTACCCATTATTTTAAGTTTATTGATAATTTAATGGCTAATCCTTCTGAAACTTCTAGAGAAGAGCTTTATGACTTTCTTTCTTATCAGGAATTGCCTATTACTTCCGAAGGTACCTTTATTGCTTATAAGGGTGTTGGAGAAAATATGTATTCGCTTCATGGTAATGCTAAAACTAGAGTACTTCAAGGTAAAGTAAATGGGCATTACCAAATTCAAAATAATCCTGGTGATATTATTGAAGTAGTAGTCGCGGATGTTGATGCAAATCGAAATAATTGGTGCAGTGCCGGATTACATGTTGGGTCTTATAATTATGCTAAGGGTTTTGGAAAGCGCGTAGTTGCGGTAGAAGTTAATCCTCAAGATGTTGTTTCAGTTCCTACTGATTGTGAATGTCAAAAATGCCGTGTAAGCAAATATAAAGTCCTTAATGAAATTAAGGAAGCTTATACTTCTCCTGATGTAGAAGTTGATGGCATTGATGTTAAGGAATGTTCCAATGATCGTACCCCGGTTAATATTAAGGCTTCTAATCAAAGAATAGTTGATGAAATGTGCAGTCCTGCTAATATTTCTAAGACTCGAGAAGCCATTGAACGAAATATTCAAAATCATTATATTCATTCAGATAGTGGGGTTCTTTCTGATGGATCATGGTCATCTGATATTATTATAGGAACTAATATTGCTCAGCTTTGTGGTAGTGTTGGTCGAAAGAATAAGATCTCTCGAGCTGCCATGCTGGCTTTGGTCCTACGTTTAGGATATTCAGTGTCTACAGCTCCAGGCTCAATTAGCAGGTTTATTGTAACTCTTTAATTTTAAACAAAAATCACATATATGCCATTATTTGGCATATATGTGATTTTTTATTTATGGTGAAGTTTACAACTGAAAAGTTTATCGAAAAAGCCATAAAAAAGCATGGTCCTGACAGATATGACTATTCTTTATGTGTTTATCAAGGTTCCAAAGCTAAGCTTAAAATCAAATGCAATAAATGTGGTTATACTTTTGAACAAGCTGCATATATGCACTGGTATGGACGTGGCTGCCCAAAATGTGCAATAACAAAAAATGCAGAAAAATCGAGACTAACTCTTCAAGAATTTATACAAAAAGCTGAATCTGTTCATGGCGAAGGAATTTATGATTATTCTTTTGTCAATTATATTAATAATGATACTAATGTTAAAATCAAATGTCTTTATCATGATAGTATATTTGAGCAAAAAGCTGGAAATCATTTAAACGGTGCAGGCTGTCCAGAATGTGGAAAGGAACGCCAGCATTTATCAATAGATGAATTTATTAAAAAGGCAGAAGAAATTCATGGAAAAAAATCGATTTGATTATTCTTCAACCCTTTATAAGGGTTATCTTATAAAAGTTACTATTAAATGTAATAAGTGCGGCCATATTTTTAAACAAACACCTAAACAGCATCTTAAAGGTGTTGGATGCATTAAATGTCGAAATTTAAATCGTATATCTATTTTACAAACTTTTATTAAAAAAGCTGAAAAAGTACATGATAAAGATAGGTATGATTATTCGTTATCTGTTTATAATCATTCTCATAAGAAAATTATAATTAAATGTAATAAATGTAATTATATTTTTAAACAAGCTCCTTATGCCCATTTAAACGGAAGAGGTTGCCCTAAAGGTGCTATTGCGATACAACGTTCCAGGGGTGAAAAAGAGCTTTGCCAATATATTAAATCTCTTTATTCTGGTGAGATTTTGGAAAATACTCGAAAATTTATTGGCGGAAAAGAATTGGACATTTATCTTCCCGAACTTAAATTAGCTTTTGAATATAATGGTGAATATTGGCATCAATTTCACGAAGAGAAAGAACCGGGTTATCACAAGAATAAACAAAAAGCTTGTAAAGAAAATGGTATCAAATTAATTGAAGTTTGGGAAAATGACTGGAAAAAGAATAATCAACAAATTAAAGATTTAATTTCTAAGCACTTACAAATATAAAGGCTATTTTTATAATATAAATATGGATTATCGTTATTTTACTTCAAAAAAACATATCAATCAAATTAGAAATTTCCTTCACCGCCGGTGTAGTGAAACTTATAGCTGGGAATGTCTGGGTACAATGTCAGATGCCGAATGCTTTAATATTTTGGAAAATGTTTTTGGTTTAATTCCTCTTATTGAGTTTAAAAATCAAATCTATAACAATGATATTAAAAAGATTTATTTGATTGATTCACATGGTAATATTGTGCTTATTTTAAATTCAGATAAATAGTAAAAACTTTTGAGGATTCGGTCATTTATCCTCATATTATCCAGTTTGCTATCGTATAGCTTCTGGACAATCGTATTATGACTACACAATCATTAAAAAAGACGGCTGTTGTCTTTATACTCAGCTTTTCCATCGTGTCTGGATTTGCTTATCATAATCAAACAACAGGTTCGCTTCAGGCTCAAGTTTTGGAAACTAAACTTGAACTTAAAACAAAAGAAGAACAATATAAGAAAGAAATTAATAATCTTAAAAATCTTCTTCTTTCTAATAAATCTACCCTTGCTCAACGAGATAAACAAATTGATAAAATCTCAAAAGCTAAAAAAGAGCTAGAAATTAAACAAAAAGACTTACTTGCTTTAGAGTCGGAAGTTTCTGTCCTTAAGTCTGAAATTAAGAGATATGAGTCCAAAATTACTAAAGATGATGCTCCTGATCTCAAGGACACTTCAGTCATTTCTAAGATTGATGTAAATGTTGTCAATGAGAAGTTTAAGGGAGGAGTTCTTGAAGGCAAAGGAGAATTAATGGTTCAGATTGCGGAAGCTAATTCTATTTCGCCTCATTTCTTTTGTGCCCTTATCGCTCTTGAATCCGGATATGGAAAAAGCAAATTAGCAAGAAGCAAGAATAATTTGGGCGGTATTAAAGGCTCTAAGAATGCTTACAGGTCATTTGAATCTGTGGACGAGTGCCTTGTATATATGGGTAAGCTGCTTCGGGAGAAATATCATGAAAAGGGTTTGATTGATATTAATAAAATTCAAAAACGGTATGCTCCAAGCTGGGATGCATCCGGAAATCGTTATTGGGTAAAAAATATTCAGTCCTTGATGAAGAGAATTCATTTGGACGCATTAAGTTAAAATGGATAATTTCTTTCTTCATATTCTTTACAATATCTCAATTTGCTGGAAAGCTGAATGTACAAATGAGACTTCGGCAATCATTTATGCTTATAAAAACAGGTTTAATAATCGCTCATTCTATAGATTATTCGCAACCATGCCCCGCACCAATGTCAGAGCTGCCTTAACCCTAAAAGATTTTTCTGAAGTGCAACAAACAATTCAAGATATTCAAGATAATAAAACTTGGGTTAAATTAAAAACTTATTAAGTTCAGAGATTTTACCATGAGAAAAGAAATTACTAAGGAAGAATATAAATGTATTGCTAAAGATATAGAAAGTCTTATTAAAAATATCGAAGCAAAAACAGCCAATAGTAAAATGGTTATTGGAGAAAGATTTGAAATTGATATGGCATTGGATAAGCTTAAAGCAGCTTCTGAATATGTTAAATCAATTATTATAATGAAAATTTAATAAAAAAACTCACCAGAACTTAATCTGGTGAGTTTTTTTATTTTAAGCACCCATTCTTAAACGATATACAAGCTGGGATTCGGCAGCTTTAATATCATCAAAAATTGATTGAAGCTGTGTAAATTCTCCGGTAATCTTTGCAACTTCATTATTAAAGTTTACAAATTCATCTTCCACAAAAGAAATCATAATATCTTCAGGAACAATCTTGTTATTAATAGTTGTAGTAATTGCAGATTCCCTCCCATAAATTCCAAGGGCACATTCTACATATTCATCAAAAGAATCTTTAAAAGCATCATAAGCCTGGTCTAAAGCCATGTGCTTAGAATAGGAATGAGTACTCCAGTGCAAGACTTTGCACATATTCAAAATATTATTGAATAACGATAAATTAATTCGTTTCATTATGTTTTGTATTTAGGATTCCATCTGGCGTATTAATAAATATCTTTATGAATAGCACAGACGGGTATTTTGATGTAACGGCAAATAGAACTAAGATTGTGACTGTTCCGGACGGATATGAAGTTCGTCTTCATAAGATTGGTTCTTCCGAGGATATTTTTCCTGATGGCCTTAGTACAAAAGATATTAAAGATTTAAACAATACGTTAGTTGTTGATCTTAGTACTCCAGGTACAATTGATTTAAAGGGTACTTTACTTTCCAATGGTCAGCCTCTTCCTACCATGGATGGAGTTGATACAGAAATTGATAAAAAGATTACTGCTCTTAATCTTTCTGGAACTTATGCCACCAAGGCTGCTTTAACGACTGTTGAAACAACCGCCAATGCGGCTGCTCCTCAGTCCACAACTTATACTAAGACTGAATGCGATAATAAATATGCTCCCAAATCTACTACCTATACAAAAACTGAAGTTGATACAAGCTTAAACTCCAAAGCAAATTCGGCAGATGTTTATACAAAAACTGAATGTGACGGTAAATTTGCTACTGTTGCATCTTTAAATGTGGTAAAAACTACCGCAGATAATGCCGCTCCTCAATCTACTACATATACAAAAACTGAATCAGATGGTAAATATGCCACTAAGACTGAGGTAACCGCTATTAAAACCACTGCTGATGCGGCTGCGCCGCAAGCTACAACCTATACTAAAACTGAAGTCGATACAAGTCTAAGTTCTAAAGCTAATTCAGCAGATGTTTATACTAAGACTGAGTCAGATAATAAATATGCTACTAAAACTGAAGTAGCTACCATCAAAACCACTGCTGATGCGGCTGCGCCGCAAGCTACAACCTACACAAAAACTGAATGTGACGGTAAATTTGCTTTGCTGACTACTGCTTATACAAAAGCTGAGTCAGACAATAAATATGCTCTTAAGACAGATCAGTCTATAACTTCTACATCTGATAAAGTTCAGATATGTAATACTAGCCAGCAAGTTGCAAACGCATTTGCTATTACAGTCGTTAACGGCGGTCTGATATTCCAAACTGACGGTAAAGTTTTTATCGGGGTTAACGGTGCCTGGGTTCAGTTAGGAGTTCCTATTTCTTAAGATTTTCTGTTTCAGTGATTACATGAATCCCGGATTTCGTTAAGAGATTCGGGATTTTTTATTATAAATCTTCTAGAACTATTTTTATGAACTCTTTAATTTTTATCCTTATTATCCCTCTAAGTTTATAAAAATAATTTATAAAAATTAATTTAAATTATATATCTAAACACCTTCAGGAGTTGAGAGTAAAGGTATTATTAAGATAATACCAATGTCGATGATGTTAATCATGTTTAAGAATTCGTCTCAAAGACCTATTGCTTAAGCTCGGTTAACTTCAACGATTTCATTTACTCAAAGAATATAATGAAGATTTATAAAATTCCAGAACCTGCCCTTCTTCACTTGTATCAAAACGGAAACTATGATGTAAAAATTTATTCAGATGGTACTAAGGTCAGGACTACTGAAGATGATGAATTTATTGCGCAATTCCCGGAGAACATCGATTGCAAAATCACTAACAAATGCGATATGGGTTGCGCTTTCTGTCATGAAAATTCAGTAGTCGACGGATTTCATGGAAATATCAATCATCCAATTTTGTCTACGCTCCATCCCGGTCAAGAATTTTGTTTAGGTGGAGGCAATATTTTTGAACATCCCGATTTTGAAGAATTTCTTATTCGTTTAAAAGATCTTGGAGTAATTTCAAATATTACGGTTAACCAGCATCATATTGAAATTGAAGAGAACCTTAATAAAGTTCGCCAATGGCAAAAGGAAAAGCTTGTTTATGGCGTAGGTATTTCTTATAATGGTTCTGTTGATTCCCTCAAGAAAGTAATTAAATCTCTTTATATTCCTGAAAATGCGGTAATTCATACTATTGCCGGTATTCATAGTCTTGAGCCTTTGGTTTCGAAAGAATTAAAGGTTCTTATTCTTGGATATAAATCAATTCGACGGGGGAAAGATTTTATTAATTGTCATGGTGCGACTATTCATAAAAAGATTGCCGAACTTGAAGCAAAAATACCGGAATATTTGGAGTCTTTTAAGGTTCTATCATTTGATAATCTTGCACTTGAACAACTTAATATTAAGAAATATGTTTCTCCGGAAGATTGGAAAACCCACTATATGGGCGATGACGGCAGTTTTACTATGTATATTGATCTGGTAAAGGAAGAATTTGCAAAAAATTCTACATCGGTTGATCGATATAACTTGAATGATTATAAGTCTATTGAAGAAATCTTTAACAAAATTAAAAACTAAAATGTCTACTTCCGCTTGTATTACAGTATTGGGAACGGATGGAATTTATCGTTCTGTTTATAATCATTCAGACGGTTATCCGGACTGGCTTTTTAATCAGCTTAGAACATATTTTAATAGCCAGGAGCTGGCTGACTGGATTGTAAACCATGGCGATGTTTCTTTTTTGAATCAACCCGTCGGTCTTGCCATTTGGGATAAAAATTATGATTCTCCTTATAAAGGTGAAGAGACTGACGATAAAAATGCTTCAAGGTTTTATTGTAATCGTCCAGGTGAAGAATGGAATAATATCAAGGCTCATGAGCATGCTTCAATGGAAGATGTTTATATGAAATATCTTGGAGAATATTTTGATGATTACCATTATTTTTGGGATGGTTCCAAATGGAGAATTGTAAAAGTTAATCATGTAGATCCTCTTAAAGTAATTTACAATGAAAAAGAAAATTAGAAAAAATATATTTGAAACAAATTCATCTTCATGCCATACGCTATCTTTGGCACAAGATAATCAAAATATTTCTGTTGACGAAGAATTTAATAAACTATTAAAAGATGAGAAATTGTACATATATCCTCGATCTTACGGATGGGTAGGCAATGATATTAAATCACTTCAACAAAAATTAAATTATCTATATGTTTATTTTATGGTCAATGAGTATTCAATAGAACATTTTTCTGAAGTAGTTCATAATGCTTTTGGCAATAATTTTGAAATATATTAAACAATCTTTTGAACCTTCTACAATCGATCATCAATCAAGTAATCTATTGGATAAAGAAGGAATTGATTATATTGAATTCTTAAGGCATCATTATGTAATTATGATTGATAATGATAATAACTGGAATTAATTTAAGCACCTTTTAATCTTAAGATATTAATTTCAATTAAATTGAATATAAATTAATTTATAAAATGGCTAGAATTTATAAAGAAGACATCCAAGCTGCTAAGAATCTTTCTGAAATACTTCCTGTTGAAGTAGTTACAAATATATTTCGATTTAATAAAAATCAGGCTAATATGCTTAAAGGTAAAACTAAAGTAGAAATTAGTTCTGTTAATAATCGAACAAATAAACTACTTGACGGAGGACGTAAAAGTAAAGTAGTTGTTACACCTCGTATGGTTGAAGTTGCTGCAACTTTGAATTACATGGGTTTTTCTCAAGCTGAAGTTGCAAATATTTTTGAATGCGATACTACGACTATTTCTAAGCGCCTTCAGAATTATCCTGGCTATAAAGCCTGGTTCAGAATAAGTTAAAATGAAACAAGTAATTCGTAATTGTGTATTTGAAACGAATAGCTCTTCAGAACATGTTCTTTCTCATACATGCCAGGTAGGAAGAGTTCCGGGTTGGGAATTTTTCTTTGGAAAAGTTAGTCCTCTAGATAAGGAAATTCAATTTAATTATTCTGAGTTTGAAGGAATATGGACATTTTCTGATAAGTTTTTAGCTCTTTGTCAGTCTTATTATCCTTTTTATCGAGATTGCCTTCAAAATAAAATCGATCAAATTGATAAATTAGACAAATGGAGTACTAATGATTTCAGTGATTACTATGAAGTTGATGTATCATTTTGTTTAAATTATGATAAATTGATTAATCATTCTGATTTTATTCAATTCCAAAAAGATATTAAAGAAATTTATCAACAGGAATACGGTGATAATGGATTTGAACTAGGTGAAATGTTCAAAGAACCAGAAAATCCTACTGAAATACTAGGATGGATTCCTATCAATAATGGTTGTTATGGAGAAAATCCATTTATCTTTCCTGAATTATTTGATAAACATTGTACAACTTATACCAATTTAAAAAATCTTATTAAACCATTCCTTCTTGATCGGTCCATGATTATTAGAACGGAATATTATTCTTGCTAAATTATGAAAATTGTAACTCGTTCTGGAGTATTTGAAACTAATTCATCTTCTGTTCATTCTTATACTTGCCCTATTAAGTCTGAAAGAATATCTTTTAAAGGTTGGGCTCGTTCCAAAGCCGATAAAGATAAGGTTGTCAATATTGATTTTGACTGGTGGATTGATGAAACTGGGGATGTTAGCCCAGATAACAAACTTGCTTTAGTTTTATCAGGTATTCCGGCTTTTTGGCAGAATCAGGAAGATTATGACAGATATATTTCTTATGCCGAGGTTCAAGAGAATGAAACTTATAAAGAAATTATTCGACGTCTAGAACTTAGGTCTGGATATATTCTTAATTTAAATTATCCGAATGAAGAATTCTATATTCAACGTCCAATATCTTCTGATGGATATGATGATGAAATCATTTTTGACGATAATTTTTATACAGATTTAGATGAAGTTTTAGATTTTATTGAAAATCCAAAGTGGAAGATGGGTGTTCATGAATACAGAGACAGTTAAGATACATTTATTGTTAAATGATGTTCATGGTATATGGCATTATTTCAATAAAGAAGTGTTAGAACAAAAATTTGTCAATGATGTATTCTTACTTTGCTTAACTGAAGGAAATATTGTCAAAAATGATAATTTTGAATTCTTTGAAAATACTTTTCAAAATCATGTAGTTGTTGAAGATATTAATAAATATTTTGATACTTTTAAATTAGAATTTCAATTCAACGACAAGGATGAAATATTCATCGGAACAGTACATAGCTTTGACACTTCAGATGAATTAGAAAAAGATGAAGTTGAGTATCTTTGGATTCAATCCTTAGACGATAAAGAATATTTTATATACTGGCTAGGCGATCCAGTTATCAAAAGACAGCTAGAAGAAGAAAATAAAAAATATGATTCTGAGACATAATATCATTGGCCCGTTGATTAAAGAATTGAATGATAAGAATATTTTTATTGTTTCTGATCTTCATTTGAATCATGACAAAGAATTTCTTTACGGGGCAAGAGGATTTAACTCTTGTGCTGAATATACTGATTATTGTCTGGACCAATTATATAATCTTGCCATCAATAATAAAGATTCTTATTTGATTTCTCTAGGAGATAATATCTTTAATGATGCTTCTGCGGATATTATTAAAATATTTTCTACTTTTCCATTTAAAAAGATTTATACATTAACTGGTAACCACTGTTCCGGATTGAATACTATTTTTGGCGGTACCAGTAATAATGAATATGAAAATCTTGCCCTTTTAGGTTCTAATATTCCATTGAGAATTTCCAAGAAATGTTATGTCTGGCTTTCTCATTTTCCAATTATGGATTGGGATCATGCCGCTTTGGGAGTTCTTTGCGGGCACTGTCATGGGGGCAGTCCTCATTTAAATGCAGATGATTCTTCATTTGGCAAAATTTTTGATTGTGGAGTTGACAATGCGTTGAAGTTAAAGAATCGAATTTATTTTACTTTGGAAGAGTGCCTTGATATTTTAAGGAAAAAAGAAAAATATAATGACTTACAACTCCATGCAAAACGAAAAGCTGAAGAACATTTTAAAGATGATCCTGACAACGAAGGCACCTTGTCTGATAATCATTCAGGGATTACCGGGTTCTGGCAAAACGACTTTGGCGAAGGAGGTTTCGAGTCAGTTTAATATTCCTTATTTTGAAGCGGACCAATATTTTGAAGATAAAGATGGAAATTATAATTTTAATCCAAAATATCTTCATAGCGCCCATATTTTTTGCCAAGCTAGGACATTTTCTAGGTTGAAAGCTGGTCATAGCTGTATTTGTTCTAATACTTTTCTTGCAGATAAAGAGTTTAAAGCTTATTTTCTAGCAGCCAAGCAATATAATGTAAAAGTATTTGTAATTAAGATGACAACTCAGTATGGGTCTATTCATGATATTCCAAAAGAAACCATGCAAAGGATGAAGAATAGATTTAATACTTGCACAATTAAACCTGATTTTGAATATGCTTGAGATTGAAGGTGACATTTATCTCATTGGAGATATTCATGGTAAAAAGTTTCAGCTGGTTGAAAAGATAAAAGATCTTAATATCGCTGATGCCCATTTGATTCTTCTTGGAGATATTGGAGTAGGTTTTAATGATAATAATTATGCTTTTGACTATGGCTGGCTTAATGATGAATTAAAAAAGCTTAATTGTAAAGCTTATTTGCTTCGAGGAAATCATGACAACCCTTCTCATTGGAAAGATGATTTAATTGATGAAGAATATGAGAATATTATTCATTTGAAAGATCATCAACTGCTTCTATTAAATGATGATCTTTTCATGTGTATAGGAGGAGGGACATCTATTGATAGATGTTTTAGAGATATAGAAAGATCTTACTGGGCTGATGAAAATATTAGTTTTCCCAAATATAATGAACTTGAAAAAGATATTATTAAAAATAAAGGACTTCATGGTATTCTTAGCCATTGCGGTCCCTTACCTCCTAAGTGTTCTAATAATCGCCTCGATTATTGGTATTTGCAGGATGCTGACTTGCGTAATGACCTTCAAGAAGAACAGCTAATAATTAATAAGATCTTTGATATTTACCAACCAAAATTCTGGTTCTTTGGACATTATCATGTAGATGAAAGTTTTGATTTTAAAAATTGTAAATGTATTTGTCTTAATGAACTTTCAATGACATATTATGAGCAATATTGTCCCAGACGAGAAGATTCTATGCTTTAATTGTGATAAAGCATATTATCAAAAAGTTATTGAAGATTTTGTTTTCACCAACAAAAAAGGCCAAGTTATTACTGTTCCAGATGTATTAACACATATTTGCCCTAAGTGTAAAGATAAATCATTTTCATATAAAGAAGTTTTGAAATTGAGGCTTATTTAGAAAAAGTAAAGAACACCTCTAAAAATTAAGAGTTTTAATAATATAAAAGTATAACATTTAACAATTAGAAATTAAAATTATGATTATCGTACATTGGAATCGTTCATCAAATCGTTGGGAAGCTAAGGACACCAAGACTGGTAATGCAATCGGTTTGGCTATTCCTCGAGAAAATGAGCTTTCTCAGCCTCTTGCAATTTCTTCTTCTGAAAATGAGGCCTATGTAATTTATAAATGTCCTTCTCGTTCTGGAACATTTACTATTACTAAAACTCCCGGCGGCAGCCTCCAGGTTAAGAATGGCTGCGTTCTAGCTGGATTCTAATTATGTTCCTTCTTTATTGGAATGAATTCCGGGTTCATTGGGAGGCTGTTGATATAAGAGATAATAGTTATGTTTCTCTTGATATGCCTCATAAAGATTTGATTTCTCATTTGTCAGTTGAGTCATCTAAAGATAATACTAAAATAACTTATACTTGTTCATTTAAAATTGAAGTAATTTCTGTCTGTCATAAAAATGGAATAATTAGTTGGAAGTATGAAGTATCAGTGGTTTAAAGAATCCGAAGAAGAATTTTCTTTTAAAGAAGTAGAAATTGCTGGAGACCTTTGTGTTCTGATTACGCCTTTGATTTCTGCCAAATTTACTGATTTAAATAAGATTTATCGTTCTTCTATTTGGCGGGTTTCTGATGGATTCCCAGTTTCATTGGGATTTAGAAAGTTCATGAATTTTAATGAACAGCCAGCTTTTGAACCAGTTGCACCATACTATGATAAAGATTTTGTTCTAACCGAAAAGTTAGATGGTTCATGTCTGATTGTTTCAAAATATAAAGGAAAACTTATTGTTCGAACCAGAGGTACTATTTCTGCATATCAACAGAAAAATGCTTCCGAACTTAATCCTTTATTGGAACAGTACAAGATTGAATTATATTTTAAATCTTACGAAACTGCAGATTTTTCTTTGATTTTTGAATGGGTAACCCCAACGAATCAGATTGTTCTCAAGTATGATAATCCTGATTTATTCCTGATTGGAAAGGTTAATCATAAAGATTACTCTTATGCCACTCAGAAAGAATTAAACTCGATTGCTCATACATATAAATTTAAACGGCCAAGGCAATATGAATATCCGGATATTAAATCTTACATTGATTTAAATGAAAAGATTAAATCCTGGACTTCGGCTGAAGGAGTTGTTGTTTATTTTAATAATGGACAGCTTCTTAAAAAGATAAAATCAGATTGGTATTGTACTTTGCATCGGATGAAATCTACCTTAAGTTCTATACTCAAAGTAGCTGAAGCGATGTATGAACATGGTTATCTCAATCCGGAAACTTTTGAAGCTGAACAAGTTCAAAAGCAGTTTTATGAATTTGTAGAAAAACAATTTGACTATGAGATCGCAGAATATATTAAACCTAATATGATTGAGGTTTGTAAAAAATTTGAACAATTCGTAGTTCTTCCTTATAAAGAATGTCAAAAAAGGTTAAAAGAAATCAATATTTATGAAGATGCCCATGAAGTAGTTCAGTTATTGAAAACTTATCCTAGCTTGAATCAAACTCTACTGTGGATGATTTATCGCAAAACACCTATTGGTTTCAAGGTGTATAATAAATTAATGAACATCTAATAGTTTTTAAGTGAAAGACAAATAAAAGTTTAGACCAATAGTGGTATAAAGGTAGCTCCTTTACTAGACTGAGGATTATTATTAAGGAATACATTTAGTGCAGTTATACTGATTAATTTGCCTAAATTAATGGTTTCTTATAAGAGATTAGGATGTGTAAAGTTGACCGGTAAATGAGTATCAGGCTCTTATTGGAGGCTTTAGCAACTAAATCTCCCTCTCTTAACTTTTTTATTTTTTAATTATGAACAAGATTTCTCAAGTTGAGTTATATAAAACTCTTATTAAGCCTTTAGGAAGGAGTATAGAAGATCATCTTAAAGAAAACCCTGAGAAGCTTGTTGAATATTACATTTATCATTGGCTCCGATTTAAGGAAGCTTTTCCTGGAAAAAGTATTTTATCGTTGGTTGATACTGAAACAGTTCTTTTAATTGATTCTTTCCATTTTAGATTTAATAACCTTCGAGTTAAAATTCTCAATAAAAGAATTAAAGAATATAAAAGAAAATTGGCTTTTGAGGGTAAAAGGGCACAACAAGGTTATAAATTTTATTGCCGGTTAAAGGAAACTTTAATTGAAAAATATCCTGATTTAATTAAATGGTGGAATGTTATTCATGCTGCTCTTCTAAAAAAGAAGTATATTATATTTGATGGTTTTAATTTTTATTCTTGCCAATCATTTGATGGTCTTTGCACTTTGTCAGCTAATTACGCTACATTATATTCATTAAAAACAATCAAGATTTATCAAAAATATAGATTAGATATAAGGAATTTTTATATTTTGAATATTAACCAAAAAGCTTTTAAAGAACGATTTGAAATAAAAGGTTGCCAAATTAATCCTATATCTAAAGAAGAACGAATTTTAATTAAAAGAAAATGAATTATCCTACTCAACTTTTTATCTATGATAGCCTTAAAGAAGTTTGGCTAGAATTGTTTCTATTTGATATGAGAACTTCTGATCATACGGAATTCTTATCAAATGTTTTATGCCATTATAATGATTGTTCAGAACTTTTAATTAAAAATGGGAATATTCATAGGTTAAGTCCGCATAAACTTGCCGCTGGTTCATGGATTCCTTCCGATTTAAAGGATAATTCTGTTTCTTATTATTATAGAGATAGGGCTGATTCTGTCACTCTTCAGGAAGCCTGGAGGCCTAATATTTCTCATCAGCCTCCTCCAATTTTGTTTGGAAAAGCTTTTGTTTATAATTTTAATGATAACAAATATTGGGATATTGTTGATTCCAATAATTTTAAAGGAACAAATGGATATTTCTTTTCTTATCCTCGTATAATTGCTGATTTTAGAGGCATTTTTAAATTTCTTTCTAATTTTGCCGAAGTTAAAATAATAGCGGAAGGAATGGTTTTTAATTCTACTGAAGCTGCTTATCAAGCTCTTAAGACTGAAGATCTTGGTATTCGTGCCCAATTTATTGGATTGTCTCCGAAAGAAGCTAGGAAATTAGGTCAAACTGTTCCCCTTCGAAAAGATTGGGATAGAATTAAAAATATGGTTATGTATGCAGTTTGTGAAGAAAAATTCAAGCAAGAACCATTTAAAACTCTATTAATGAGAACAGGAGAATCAATTCTTATTGAAGAAAATACCTGGGGAGATACTTATTTTGGAGTTTGTAATGGGATTGGAGAAAATAATCTTGGAAAAGATTTAATGTCAATTCGAAGAAGGCTTTTTGCAGGCACCATCTGAAAATAAGAATAAAATAATAATTAAATTAGTTATAAAAACTTTTTAGACACTCACAGCAATAGAAATATTCGTTCCATAACTGAATTATGTAATTGTGTCTAGTTAATAAATTTTAATTCATTGGTAGGTAAGAGGTTAAAACCACCAGACTTTTAATTTGGCATCTTTAGATTTCGAGGGTTCGAATCCCTCCCAATGAACCAAAATTGTCGTATAGCTCACATTGGTGAGAGCACTTGCCTTATAAGCGAGAGGTTCTGGGTTCGATTCCCAGTACGACTAGGAATAAAGTAAGACACCTCCACGTGGTTTATTCCGGGCAACAAAGATAATACTTTGGCTAAGTCTTACATCTTTAAAGATAAAATCTTATAAGATTCAATGGTTGAATTTCCCATGGAAACATGATTGCCTGTTGAATTAAAGTCTATCCTTGGAAATAGGACGGTTTTCCGAAAATCGCATAAATAGACATATTAAAAATACGAAGATCCCACTCTTAGCCTATTAGTCCGTTGACTCGATAGTGATGAGTAAAATTGTAGATCGAACATAGTGTTTCTTTGCTAGTCACAAAGAATTACCTAACCAACGACTTATCAGTTTAGTGGTTAGAGAATGAGCTGGAACTGATTACCATTAGAACGATGGGTTAAGAAATAATCGTTTAGCTGATTAACGAAGCTATAGGAGCCCGGTACTTCTGAGGAAGCTGACATACAATACCGGTATAACGGGTGTGGCCAGGACGGTTATGGGCATGCTTTGGGAGCATGATTAACAGAGTTCGACCCTCTGGCACCCGAGTTCATTGATAGAGAAACCTTTACGTGGTAATGAACACAAGTAATCCGGAAGGATGAAACTAATATCTCTAAGTCTTCTCATAAAAAAGACACAAACAGCAATTATTCTTAGTCATCTAAAAAATGAACGGTTTTGGGTTCGAATCCCAAGTATTCTTGAGAAGAGAATACTAGCTCAATTGGTAGAGATAAAGAATGTGTCTTGCCAATGCCTTGTTAGTTTAGTGGTAAAACATCTGATTTCCACTCAGAAGTCATCGATTCGATTTCGATACAAGGTACCAACGGCTTTATAGTTTAATCAGTAAAACCCCGGATTTGTAACCCGGTAACATCGGAGCATAACCGATTGAAGCCTCCAACAAATAGAGTTGTAGTGTAATTGGCAACACAGGAGACTTTGACTCTCCTATTCTGGGATCGTACCCCAGCAACTCTTCCATTTATTTCTTAAACACCTTTGAGTTATAAGATTTATCTCATAATATTTTTATGAGTAATTTTGCAGTTTCAATTCCATCTTATCTTCATGTATCTCACGGGGATGAAGATATTATTAAAGATTCCCTTATGGGAGGAAAAATCATTGAATTTGACGGATCAATGTTTGACCTTACTCAAAAGGTAAAAAATATGCTGCTCATTAAAAATATTGAAACAGTTGTGTTTAACGATGAGCTTCATATTATTTGGGAAGAAGATAATAATGGCATTGAATATGACATTGAATTGAGTAAAGGAGAACCTTTCATTATAACTCTTATCCTTTCTAACTTTTATAAAGAAGCATCAATCAATGAGCTGGTTTAACAAAAATGAATATAAAACTTTTCTTAAACAAAGGCTTAAAGAAGAAAAGAAACGATTTAAAGTAGCTCTTGATATTGAGAAATATAGAATTAAAAAGTCTAATTGTCTCAAATATATTCTTGATCAAATTGATCTAAAAATAGACAGGTATATTAAAGAATTGCCTAAAACTGGCTATTTTATTATTGAGGATTATTCTTTACCGGAATATGTTATACGGCCTAAATTTTTATTCTTTACTCTTCGAAATGAAAGAGAGCATGATAAAGAAATATTTGAGGAAATATTAAATGAAGTTATTTCTTTTCTAATTAAAAAAGGTTATGAGCTTGTATCTCATTCAACTGCAATAGGCGGTTGTTTATTCCAAAAATCTTTTTATTATTCTTATTATCTAAAATATAATGTCTAATTATATCATTAACAATGATACAGTTGATGTTCTTTCTGAAAACTGTATTACTATTTTAAAGAATCTCCCGGCTAAAATTTATACAATAAATGCAGGTCCTCAGGGACAAATGTTCTTAAAAGAACATAATTTTATTTTCAACAATAGGAAGATTTATGGAGATTTGAATAATAAGGTTCAAAGGATTTTTAAGACTTATGAATCTAGGGATAAAAATCTCGGCGTGCTATTGTCCGGACTGAAAGGAACTGGAAAAAGCCTTTTGATTAAGCTTTGTATTGAAAGAGCTATTGAGGATAATATTCCTGTTATCCTTGTTAATCAGAAAATTAACCTGAATAAGTTTTCTGATTTTATTAAAAAGATTGACGAAAAAGTTGTTTGTATTTTTGATGAATTTGATAAATTCAGCTATGAAAATACAGATGATTGCGAAATGGATTCAGGAAAAGAAAACCAATTTGGATTGCTCGGTCTTTTGGACGGGATAAATGAAAATAAGAATCTTTATCTTTTTTCTTGTAATAATCTTTATAAGATTAATCAATTTTTCCTTTCCCGACCTGGCAGAATCTTTTATCATTTTAAATTTGATTCACTTTCTTCCGAAGTAATTCAAGAATATCTTAAAGATAATTTGAAAGTACAAATTGATACTAATATTTCTCAATTTATAAAAACTTCAAAATCTATTCTTAACTTTAGTTTTGATGTTCTCCAGGCTCTTACTGAAGAATGTAATCTTTACGAAACAACTCTAGATAAGATAATCAATGATATTAACATTGAATTTAGACCTTGCAATTATAGAATTAAAGTTATTCCCCAGGCAGGCAATAAGTTTGAATATATAACTAAAACCGATATTAGTCCTGAACCGATTAATTTGTTTACTACTAATCCGCTTCGAATTGCTAAACGGTTAAAAGGTTCTAATGATGACTATGAATGGAAACATATCGTATTTGGTCCGAATGATCTCATTGAAAATGGAATTGATCGTTTAGTATATAAAGTAGAGAAAGAAAATATTTTGCTTGAGTGCGTTCAAGCAACTGATATTGAGCATAATATTGCAGACATCTTTAATATGAACAATAATTATCGTAATGCTTTCTAGGTACAATCCTAGAAAGTTATGAGCAGATCATATAGAAAAAATATACCGGACAAGTTTTGTTATAAACTTGACAGCAGAAAAGCATTTTGGATTTATAAAACTCGAAACAATATAAAATGGTATCGGGAATATAAAGCCAAGGATCAACCCAATATTCGTGCTAAATTTAATCAAAGACCTATATGGGATGATAAAATTGCTGAAGGATTTATTAAAGAATATCCTGATAAAAAATTTCGCAATTCAATTAAATATCAAAACTCATATATTTGATTTGAGCACCTACAAAAAATAAGATAAAAAATATCATAAAATCATGAAAAACATTGCAATTCTTCTTACCGCTTCTGTAATCTGTTTGACAGCTTCTTGCTCTCAGCAACAGCAACAAACTGTTAATCAGCCTCCTGTAATCAAGGTTCAAAAGGGTAAGTAAATAATTCAGAATCCTGAGTAAGATTTTAAACTGCTCAGAAAATCGCAGCAGGAAAGTAAAGAGGTATTAGTAGCCTCAGATGTCTCATAAGCATCTCTTAAGCGGAGCATGCCCGCCCGCTGCAACCAGTTCATCATCGAAAAAGCCTTTACGTGGCGATGAACATAAGTAGCTAAGAGCGAAACTAATTTTTCGAATGAAATATTCAAAAAAATCAATCCTATGAAGGACGGATAATTGAATTAAAATTGTTTTGATGCAAAGTAATAAATCAAATAACTAATCAAAACTAGTTATTTGATTTAAGGAAATAAAATAAAGATAAAGATAAAGATTTCCTCAAATCAGATAATTAATTGAATACCAAAGTACCTCAATGGTAGAGGGGCGAGCTGTTAACTCGTTAGTTGCTTGTTGCCTTTGGTGCTCAGTTAGTTATAAAGATTTTACAGACTCGTACAGCAAATTAAAATATTATTAGGGTATATAATAAAAAATGAGTCTAGTCATTGTAAGACACATACAGCAATAACCTATACAATGGATATTCTTGGTTCGATTCCAGGTATTAAGAATTACTCTTAATAATTAATGTGTCTAGCATATAAGCACTTATGGCGGAACAGGTAGACGCTGTGGACTTTATTTAAAGTGTTTGTCAATTTCATGTTAAATAACTTTAACATGAAAAAGATCGATAAAGAATATTTTATAAAAGTTGTCAATGAGAGCTTAACAATGCGACAAGCATGTATAACATTGAATATGCAGTTTTCAACATTCAAACGTTGGGCTGAAAAGTTTAATTGTTATAAACCTAATCAAGGGGCTAAAGGTCTTAAAAAGTCAAATCCAAATTATTTTACGGAAAATGATTTAAAAGATCTTTTAGAAGGTAAAAGACCTTCATATCAAACATATAAAGTAAAACAATATTTATTACGTTATGGTTATAAAGAAAATAAATGTGATAAATGTGGTATAACTGAATGGAATGGAAAACCCCTTAATATGGAATTACATCATAAAAATGGTATAAGTTATGACCATAGATTAGAAAATTTAGAAATGATTTGTCCAAATTGTCATGCTCAAACTGATACATATCGTTCTAAAAACAAAACAAAGGAGTCATCTTAGAGGAATCTAAGAATGAGAATAACGAGAATTGCTGGGATAACCTTAGAGTTCCTATGACTACAGCATGGTTGAAAACAACGAGTGCGAAAGTTTTAAAACTATAGGAAATTGGTCAATCAGCAGCCGAGCCTCTAAGTTAGAAATAATATGAGGAAGGTTCAGAGACTATGTACGTTACATCTAGAACAGATGAAGATATAGTCCAGACTACAACAATATAAAAAAATAATATTGGGTTAGGAAACTAATAGTAGTATGAAAATCCATTGTCTTAAGGACGTCCGGGTTCGAATCCCGGTAGGTGCACCAAGTTTTTAAAAGCGACAATCGATTTAAGCAGTAAGTCATCCTACATTCCAGTGGGAAGTTGTAAGTGCAAATCTTACTTGTCAGCTCCAATATTTCAAATCACCTTTAAAAATAAAGGTAAAAAATATAATAAAAATGTAACAAGTTGTTAAGTAATAACGAAAATACGAAAGGAAATATTATGCGAATTGGAACGATGCTTGACGTAAAAACGATTAAGAATCTGGAAGAAATTAAGAGTGAAAAATCGTTTGAGGAGCAGTATGATGAGGGTCTTCGTCGTCTCAATTTTAATCGGCAAAGGATGAATGAGTTTAAAACTCTCCGAGAATCGCGTAAGTTTCTTGTTCGTAAGAAATCCTGAGACTGGTAGGCCAGTTGCTATAAAAATTGGATTGTAAATGCCCAATACTCCAACAATTCTCTAATAAGAAGATTTAAATTCTTTGAAAGACTCAAACAGCAATCATTAAGCATTGTTCTTTTAAAACAAATCCGCTGAGTCTTGATATGTTGCCATAGTGAAGTGGTTTATCACAGCCGGCTTTCTACCGGCTATCTCGAGTTCGAATCTCGATGGCAATAGGAAACATACGGTAATATACCTCTACGTGGTTGTTTCCAGTAACAAAGATTTATCTTTGGCAAAAATATTATCAAGGTTAAAATCAAAATCTGGCGCCTCTCTTTACTAGAGTCTGGTAAATGATGCGTATAACCAGATGTTATATAAAGCAGGCAGGAATTACTTGATAACGATTCCCTGACTAAGGAGGTCATCATCGCCGACCTTAGGTGAAAGCTGCATTGATGATTACCGATCCCGAGGGTTACTAATATCGGAAGATAATTATTATAAAAATTATCAAAGGGTTTTGAGGACGCCCAATATTATGTTAAAGGTCTTATCAACCGCCTCTAATTTTTTCATAATAAAAAGAGTGATTCGTCTCTCCTGTTAAAGCTCAACAATACTTCACTGCAAGTATTGTTGAGCTTTTTTATTTCTGGTACAAAGCACCTTTTAATATTAAGAAATAACAAATAATATCAATATGAGTGAACTTTTTAAAGCAATGGCAGTAGAAAATAATAATACGGAAACTGAAAACGGTTGTCCGGCATATAAGTCTACTCTTGACAGTCTTCTTGATTTGTTTGCTTCTGGTGCATCTTGCCGCTCAGATTCTAAGCGTTTGAAATCTCTTGTTCGAAAGGCATATTCCGAAGATAAGCTTTTTTGTATTCGTATTCTTTTCTATTTTCGGGATATTCGAGGCAATGGTGGACAAGGCGAGAGAAATGTCTTTCGAGAAGGAATGAAGGAACTTATTGATATTGATCCTAAAACTATTTGTAAGGTTCTTCGTTTTATTCCTTTTTATGGACGTTGGGATGATTTGATTGCCCTTTATGGAATTGAAAGAAGCATTAGCAATCATATTGCTGAAATTATCAAATTTCAAATTAATGAAGATATTCAAAAGCTTGATAAAGACAAGCCTGATATTTCTCTTTGTGCGAAATGGCTTCCTTCTTGCAATACGTCTTCTAAACATACTAGGGCAATTGCAAATAAGATTCGTCGAGAAGTATTTGGAATAGATGAAAAATCTTATCGAAAAATGCTTTCTCGCCTTCGCAAGGCCATCAATATTATTGAATCTCATCTTTCTAAGAAAAAGTATGAATTTGATTATTCCCAGGTTCCGGGACAAGCTGCTTTGAAGTATCGAAAAGCATTTGCCCGGAATGATAATGACAGGTATACTGAATATCTTAATTCACTTGCAAAGGGTAAAGCTAAAGTAAATTCCAAGACTCTTTATCCTTATGAGATTGTACGAAAGGTTCGTGGTACTTATGATGACCAGGAATTGGCATTGATGGATCAAATGTGGAAAGCCCTTCCGAATTATTTTGGAAAGGATGACCATGCAAACTGGCTTGCAGTTGTCGATGTTTCCGGATCTATGACTTGCTATGAAGAGCTTCCAATGAACTGTTCTATTTCTCTCGGCCTTTATATTGCCGAACGCAATATGGGAGTATTTCAGAACAAGTTCATTACCTTTTCTTCTGAACCTTATCTGGTTGATTTGAATCCGGAATATAATATTAAGCAAAAGGTTAGTAATATTGAGGATAATCCTCGTCAAGGTCTAAGCACTAACCTTTATGCCGTATTTGAATTGGTTCTTAATACTGCAACCAAGCATCATATTCCTAAGGAAGAAATGCCCGAGGTAATTGTTGTTATTTCTGACATGCAGTTCGACCAGCAAAGATGGCCGGAACATGTAATGAATTCCATCAAGAAAATGTTCAGGAATTCAGAATATGAATGTCCCAAGCTTGTTTACTGGAATGTTGCTGCCGATTACAAGGCCAACCAGCCTGTCACTAAGAATGATGAAGGAGCAATTATTATTAACGGCTGCAAGCCTGGAATGTTTGAATTGATTCTTCAAGGCAAAAATCCTGAACAATTTATGGAGTCTGTTATTAATTCTGAACGTTATAAAGTAATCACCATTTAATATGACTTTAGAAGAAGAAATTAAAAGAGCAGAAAACAAGCTTTATTATGAACTTCCAAAAGAAGAAGCCAAGGCTATTATTGCCGAGGCTTCTAAACTTCCTAAACAAGGAAGGCTGGAAACTCTCTGCGAAGCTTATAGAGAATACACAGACAAAGAATTATGAGTTTTGCGGGTTGGATTACATTAATTACAACAGTTGTAATGACTGGAATTAGCGGAATGATTTTGTATGACCGCTACCAAAAGAAAAATGCTCCGGTAGTTATTATTACCGAGTTTAATGAACAAGGCCAGATTATCAATACTTTAGTCACCAAAAATTATAAAGTAAACGGCAATTATATTGAAGTAACTCCTTTAAATTCAAAAGAAACTTATATTCTTAAAGGTTCTGCGGAAATTATTCCGGTTAAAAATTAATATCATGGATTGTCTTTTTTCTAGAATTACAAATATTCATCCTCACCCTAATGCGGATAAGCTTGATTTAGGGCTAGTAAACAATTGGCCCGTTGTTGTACCAAAGGGCAGTTTTATTGAAAATGAAATTGGATTGTTTATTTGTCCGGATGCAAAACTTCCCAATAATAAAGTTTGGGCTGAACCTTTTTTAAATTATACCGGAAAAGAAAATCGAGTTCGAACAGTTAAGCTTAGAGGAGAATATTCCAATGGTATTTTTGTAAAGCTTAAAGATTTGGCATCTGAATATAGTATTCATGATGAGGATCTAATGCTTGATATAAAGCCTGAGCAAGTAGCAATTGACTTAGGTATCGGCCATTATAGCCCTCCTCTTCCTAATGATCTTGCGGTTGCTTTCCCTAATCTTCCCCTTAATCTTACAAAGACTGATGAAGAGAATTGGGAAAATATTCCTGAACATCAGCTTCTTTTAGGACAAAAAGCTCTTGTGACCCGAAAGATGGATGGTTGTTCCGCAACTTATATTTTAACTGCCGGCGGAGAATTTTATTGTTGCGGAAGACGTTTCACTTATAAAAATGATTGTTTTAATCGATATACAAAAGTCGGACATGAAATTGTAAGACCTGCTTTGGAAAAGTGGGTAAAGAAATATAATGAAACGATCATTGTTCGAGGAGAAATTACCGGGCATGGAGTTAATGGAAATAAAGTTAACAAAGATTCTAAAGGTCCTTTAAAGTTTAATCTTTTCAAAACAATACATCCCTCAAAAGATAATACAATTTGGAAATGGGGGTTATATGGAACTCAGGGCCATTTCTTGTGGTGCACTGAAGTTTTAGGTTTAGAATTGGAAACTGTTCCTATTCTGGGAGAAATGACTATAACTAAAGATCTCCTGCTTCAATTCCAACAAGCTCCAAAAGAAGATGGAGAAGGTGTTGTTATTGAGTTTGAAGACGGTACTCATTATAAGGCAAAGTCAATGGATTATTATTCCAATATTTGATACCTTTAGAATTTAAGTTAATCCTTAAAATTAAAATATAATGATTAAATTTTTTGTAACAAAGAACAATACAAATCAATTTATATTTGTAACATGTTCTTATGATAAGGAATTTGACGAGTTTTATCCTAATCAGTTGAACTTTGGAGCTCGGGCTTTTAACAAGCTTTATCTTGAAGAAAATCTTTATAATGATACTGTTATTCAGGTTATTCATCAGGAAACCAATGATATTATTGCTGAAGGATATGCTATCCAACTAATTGATGCTCTTCGTTTTAAGAAGTCTCATTTAGTTAAGTTTACCGATAATCGTTTTGGTTTGATGATTCCTTGCAAATATCTTAATAAAGAAAATCCTCCTTTGCCAAATATTAAAGTTGAAGGTCTTGGTAAGATTATTACTTCAACTTATCTAGGTAAAGAAGCTAAAGTTCGTGTTGAACGATAAATAATACTAACTTAAGGTTGTAATAGTTGAACCTTAATTAACCAAACAAAAAACATGACAAATAAACAAAACGCAATCGGCGTAATAGTTGGCCGATTTCAAGTACATAAATTAACGGAAGGACATAAAGAAATTTTAGATTTTGTCCTTAGTCAGAATCATTACATGAACATTCTTGTTCTCGGTAATCCTCCGAGAGATGTTCGGTGTACAAAGAATAATCCTCTTCCTTATGTTTCCAGGAAAAGGATGATTGAAGAAGAATATCCGGGTAAGTTTGAAATCTGTTATAAAACAGATGTAATGTCCGATGAAGAATGGTCTTCTGACCTTGATAAACAAATCTTGGCGATTACTAATGGTAATCCAGATGTTATTCTTTACGGGTCCAGAGACAGTTTTATTGAACATTATACCGGTCAATTTGAGACTTATGAATACCAGCAAAAATTGACATTATCTGGAACAAAGTTGCGAGAAGAACTGAAAAAGAATATTGGTACTTCTGAAGATTTCCGTCGAGGATGTATCTATGCAACTCAGAATAATTGGACTTATTATTATCCCACGGTAGATTGTGCAATCTTTACAGATGATTCTTATTCAAAGATTTATCTTGCCAAAAAACCCGGTGAAAAAACATTGAGGTTTCCGGGCGGATTTATTGATCCTAAAGATAATTCTTATGAAGAAGCCGCAATTCGGGAAGCACAAGAGGAAACTGGTCTGAAATGCAAGATTGAAAAATATATCGGATCTTTTAAAGTTAAGGATTGGCGATATTTTGGAGAGGTAGAACAAGTAATGACTACTTTGTTTTTGATGACCCGAGTTTCGGGTAATCCTGCTCCTCATGATGATATTGCTGAGTTGCATCTTTGCAATATCAAAGATCTTTCTATCGATGACATTAATCCTGCTCATCGCCAATTATTCAAAACTTTAATTTCTTCTCTTTAATTCAATGACCGATAATATTTTATTTTCCGCTGATTCTTACAAATATACTCATGACAAGATGTTACCCAATGGTACTCAAGGAGTATATTCTTATTTCGAAGCCCGTAAAGGTTCTAAGTTTCCTAAGACTGTTTTTTATGGCCTTCAAGCAATCCTTAAGAAATATTTTGTAGGACCTGTTATTACTCAGGAACTAATTAATGAAGCTGATTATCTTATTACTCGGCATATTGGTCCTGGCATCTTTAATAAAGAAGGTTGGGAATATATTCTTAAAAAATATAATGGTCATCTTCCTCTTAGGATTAAGGCCGTTAAAGAAGGTTCCCTAATTGATATTTCCAATGTTCTAATGACTATTGAAAATACTGACGATAAAGTTCCTTTCTTAACTAATTTTGCCGAAACTATTCTTACTCATATATGGTACCCGATTACAGTCGCCACAACTTCTTATTATGGGAAGTTAATGTTAACTAATTGGCTGACAACTACCTCAGATAAAGAAGGAGAAGATTTTAATAATATTCTCAATTTTCAACTTCACGATTTTGGATGCCGGGGAACTGAAAATTTTGAAGCTTCTATGCTGGGCGGCTCTGCCCATTTGCTGAATTTTAATGGGACTGATACCGTTCCAGCTTTGCTTGTTCCTTCCCGATACTATAATGAGAATATTGATAAAATGTTCGGATATAGCATCAGGGCTACTGAACATTCCATCATGACTTCTCGAGGAGAAGAAGGAGAATTTGGCGTAGTTGAAGAACTGCTGAATAAGAATCCTGACGGAATTATGGCAATGGTAATCGATTCATACAATTATGAACGATTCATTGAAGTTTGCGGAACAAAATTTAAGGATTTGATTCTCAATCGAAATGGACGAATTGTATTCAGACCTGATTCTGGTGATATTATTAAAGTATCTCAACGGGTACTGGAACTTCTTGGCCAATATTTCGGATATACTGTAAACAATAAGGGATTCAAAGTTCTTCCGGATCAAGTTCGGGCTCTTTGGGGTGATGGTATCAATATTAGCGATATGGATCGTATTCTTGAAGAATCTGCAAAAAACGGCTGGTCATCGGAAAACTGGGCTTTTGGCATGGGTGGAGGACTTCTTCAAAAAATTAACCGAGATACTTGCCGGTTTGCTTTTAAATGTTCCGCTCAGAAGTATGACGATAAATGGCATGATGTTCAAAAACGTCCATTGGATATGTCAAAAGCTTCTAAGAAGGGGCGTTTGTCTTTGATTCTTAACGAAATAAATAAATATCAAACTATTCAAGAAACTTCTGAAAGAGATATTTTAGATCTAGTTTTTGAGAATGGCAAACTGATTCGAGAACAAACTTTTTCTGAAATTCGTGAAATAGTTCGAAGAAACTGGGTTTAAGCACCGATATAAATTAAGTTTTATTATAAAATAATATTATGGAAAATTGGAGTATTGATAGGGTGCGAGAACAATCGGATGCTTCCGACCCTCGTAATCCTGAAAACTGGGTAGATGCACCGCTTGATGAGGATATGCCGGTTTATATGGCTGTTTACGAAAGTCCTGAACATCGTGATAAACTCTTTATTCTTTTATACAATGACGATGAAGATTGGGAAGTTAGTGATGTAATTGGTAAAGATGATTTTCAATATGTTTTTGAACTTATCGATGATATTCTTCTTGCTAATCTGAGTATCGGACAATATCTTGAAGATTATGCCGGGCAAGAAGAGCCTGGAGCTATTTTGCCCAAAAAGAAGCAAATTATTGTTAAGGTCGATCGTAAAATGTTTTATGATGAACCGATAACTCAAATCGGTAAAGAGTTTGTTAAAGCACTTTCCGATTATTTGGAATAAAGTATTTTACCTAATATTGTAAAAGGCATTCGAATTGAATTCGAATGCCTTTTTTATTCTAAAAATCGTTTTAAGGAATTATTTTTATAATAAGATTATTATATTATAAAAGAATAAAACAATCTTAAAAATAAATTAAATGAAAAATAAAATAGACTTTAGAAAGTTTGCTAAAAAGCTAAAAGGGAAAAAAGTAAAATATTGTGGTATTCCTCTTAATTTTGATTTTCTTAAGCCCGTTGAAGTTTCGATTGAAATTAAAGAACGGCCGGAATATGGCATCTTAGTTACTCGCTTGTCCAATGATATTAAGATGTTTTATCGAGAAGAAGAGTCTGAAGTTGAATATGATGAAGATCAAAAAAGGTATATTTTGTATAATTTCAAAAAGAAACATTTCTTTTATTTGGTTTAAGTTCTAACACCTTCAAATAATAAGGTAAGAAATATAATAAAAGTATCATGCAAATAAAAATTATCAACACTGAAACATTAAACTTTCAGATTGTTAATGTAAAATTTGGAACAATTGAAGATGTTCTCAATAAAGCAAAGGAAGATTATTTTTCGGATTTGAATATTGAGGACAATATTAAGCCTGTTAACAATCTTTTCAAACTTGGCAAATATCTTTGCGATATTGTTTATGTTGGTAAAATTGGCGGCCGGGCTACTTCAGGGCGGCAAACTCGAGATTGGGAACCTGAGATTGAGCAACTTCGAAAGTTTTATTCTCCGGATCGTACAGTTAAGCAAATGTCCGTTCTTTCTGGAATTGCAGTTGGGAGGGTTTATTATCTTCTTAAGATGAAGAATTGGGAATATAAGAAAGGTCAGCGTGGAAAACGAAAGTAGTATTACGGAATTTGTCCTGGAGCCGTCAAAGACATATCATATTGGGGACGGCGACGGTTTCAGGATTTATCTTCAAGTGGTCCATTTTGAAAAAGAAGATTATTCTATCCGAGTAATTATCGGAGGAGAAGATTTTCATTCCAAATTTATCAAACGAGGATATATTTGGGATATTCAACAAGGATTGAATAAAGAAGATTTTATTTTTAAGACTCTTCAAGAAGCAGAAACAAAATTAGAAGAACTGGCAACACTTAACAACTGGATAGGATATTATTAAATGACTTTTCTTATTGAACTATATGAGGCCCTTAAACCGGTTTTGGTTGGTCCTACAATTCTTTTGGTTCTTTGCCTAATGGCATGGGGATCTAAATGGATTTCAGAAAATCTAGATAAGTTTTAATATGATAAAATCCTGGCTTACTGGTTTTGGAATTGGTTTTATCATTCTTTTAACAATCAACTATATCAAATATCATAGCTGATCCTGAATCATTTGAAGGTTTTATGCAAGCTTTGGGCGTAGCAATTGTTATACTTGTTATTGCAGGCATTTATCAACTTTATCAAGTATTCTTTGGTTAAATGAAACAATGGCAAGCAAATATAATTGCTTTTATAATCGCACTCATAATTGGAATAATTTTTACTTATTTCCAATTGTTAAAACACCTTTGAGAAAATAGAACGCAAATAACATAAAATTATGTTGAATGACAGTATTGAGCCAACTCCTAGAAGTATGAAAACTTCAGGCATTTGGAGTAAAGAGGGAAAGACAAAAGGCGGTAAAGCAACTCATTGGTCATTCCTCTCTAAGAAAGAACGTATCAGCATGCCTAAACGTTGGGTTTCTAAAAAGGACGAATATACTAAAGCAGTTTATAAAAATCTTAACAATATACACTAAAATCAAAATATGCTAGAGACAAACCAGAAATTCCGGACTATTATTGTAGAAAGACGGACCAAGGCAGGTAAATGGGTATTCCATTCTAAAGTTATTCAAGAAAATCCTTTTACTGAAGAAAATATTAACAGCTTCGCTAGAATGTATGAAGGACAACTCGGCCATTCTAACTTTAGGTTTACTACTTTGAAGGGTGCACAGATTGTTAATTTTGACAGGAATGCTAACATGTTCCTTTATTATTGCAGTTGGGCAAATCTTATCTCGATTGAAAATAAGTCTACCGGTGAAATAACTATATTTTCTCCGAACAATTATAAGTTCCTTGGAGAGAAAGATTTTCTTGATTTTATCAAAGCTAATGGCTATATTAAGAGCTTTACCAAATTTGATGAAGAAGAGGAGGACGGTTATATTATTTGCGGTAAGGTTGTCTTCAACAACGGGTTGACTGTAACGGCGGCATTTTATAGGTAAACATTAAACTTTTTCATACTTTGATTAGCTCAAAGTATGTGGATTGAAACTACAGATAAACAAATATATGCAAAGATATTTTCTGAAAGAATATTTCTCTGCTTCCGACCGAAGCCTAAAAAATATTGTATTCGAAAAGATCGGATATGATGGATATTTGGAGTTAGTTCGGGAAAGCCTTGAAATTATTAAAAATACTCTTGAACGAACTTTGCTTCAGGAACTCGTAGATGAAGAAGAGATTCAAGCTTTATCTGAAATGCGGGATTCTTTTATTAAAACTTTGAACGGCCTTCAGCCTAAGCGGGAGTTTTCTTATCAGGAAAATATGGTTTATATCGAGCATTGTAAAATTATTTCCGAAGATATTATAAATTCTTGTCCAAAATCTGAACGGAATTATCGGAATAGAGTTACTCAGCTCAAAGCCGAATGGAGACAGAGGCTTCCATTGGCTCAATATGTACGGGCTTTTGTATTCAGTCCATCTGATGGTACTACCGTTTCTGAGATTTGAGTTTGAGCTAATCTATACTTGCTTCAAGTATATGAGAGATGCTCCAAGATTTAGAGACAAACTTGCTCTAATGATTATATCCTTCGGAATATTGATTTATACTCCTCTTGCAATTTGCCTTGATATAGTGTTCTTTATTCCGATGCTATTTTGTGATCCTAGAAATATCAAGAAGAAATCTTGAACACCTTTGAACAATAAGTTAAATCTTATTATAAAACTGTAAATCACATTAAGTGGTTAACTTAAAAAACAAAACAAACTAAAATAGAAAGAAAAACATACAATGGCTAAAGACATTAAGAACGTAGACCTGAACGCTCATCTGACCAATGGAACCGTTATTCGCATTCGTGCGAGTGTTCCTGCTCGTGATTATGCCGGTGTTCAGTCGAAGGCTTGCACGACTAAGACGAATCTGACCAATAAGGTTCTGCTTGGCAAGACTACTCCTGAAGAGGCCCAGGCTACTTGGAACGAAAAGATTGTTGAACCCTGGCATCAGATGGTTGTTGAACCGCTGAAGAATTCTCTTCCTGAAAGTATTCTTAACGAAATTACGAGTTTCGAACCTGCGGCTGAAATGCTGAACTTTGAAGTTCCGACTCAGAGCATTCAGTAAGCAATTGGTTTAACTTGAGTATTATAAAGCTCGGATGGACTTTTATCCATCCGAGCTTTTATTATTTTTATATCAGGCACCGCCCTCAAATAAGGAGAATTATAAAATGAAGTTATGCTTTTGATAAATTTGAATACCTCAACTTTTGAAATATTTCTTCAGGAACATCCTGACGCTATATTTTCTGTAAGTCCCTTTTTCCTTAAGCTTTTCTTTTATTCTAAAAAATACAAGAGAATCTTTGCGTTAAAGTCTAGTATCAAGGATAATGATGATATATTCAGCTTCTTAAAAAAGAATGCAGAGCAATATTCATTTTCTATTAAGTCCTTGGCTCAAGATGTCTATAGAAATGGAACAGATCCAAATCATTCTTTAATGATTGAGAGATTTTCAACTGAAGCTTCTTTCGGTATGACCCCGGCCGAGTTTGTAAACAAATATACGCTGGCTCTTGAATATCATAATAAAGGAAAAATACTTTTCCCTAATAAAATTTATTTCTGGAACTATGATAATCAAGCTTTGAAGAGTCGGCTTCGAAATCCTTTTTCAGGAGATTACTGCCCTAAGAGTATTGAAAGGGATATTCTTAACAGACGAAAAATGATTGATGTTGTTAGTGAGGATGACCATTTCAAGCGAGGTTTTTTCATTGAGTGGGTTACTAAAGAAGTCGAAGAATTGTGTAGTAATGAATTTATGATCATTGACTAAACACCTCCTTCAATTATGGAAAGCAATACTATAAAAGTATATGATGAATATATCTCAAATATTTGAAGAACATGGTACAAATATCATTCTTCTTGATTCGGACCTCGGAACTACTTTTGACATAGTCAAAATTGATGAAGAGACTTTTGAATTGCGGGAAATGTTTACTTCTTATATAGAAGATTGTTTGCCTGAAGAAACTAAAGAAAATTATATTTTAAAAATCGCTGATGTTAATGATCTTGAGCGGTTTGATGATGGTGAATATTATTCACCTGTCCTGCACGAAATTTGCCATATCAAGCGTTTTGAACTCTTTAAAGGAATTTAATCATGATTGACAGAGTAATTCTCGAAGGAGAAGAAATTCTCATTGGTACTATCAATCATAAAGAAAGATTGACTAAAGAACAACTCCTTTTAGGAGCAACTGAAACTTTTATGTTGAATGAAGACAACTATGTTTCTCTTTGGTGTCAGAATCCTGAAATAGATCTTTATTCGATTGCCGGACATTATCAAGGAGATTTCTTTTGGATTCAATATACCTACTTGACACATGCTCGAAAACTCTATAAAAAGGTTCAAACTATTATTAAACGCCAAAAGAAAACAATTAAGGACATATTAAAGCTTGATGAATGCTACAATTTTCATAAAGAAATCTCCTGAGTTAAATCAAATATTGTTTCAAACATCAAATATTGATGAAGTTAAGCAATATTTGAGTGAAAATCAATCTGATGATCTTTTTATTCGAATAGAAGATAATCAATATGTTGACATCTTTCAGGAAAAATATTGAAAAGTACAAAATACCATCAAATAATAAGATTATAAAAATAATAAAAAATATATTTTCCTTAACGGCTTATGTTGACTACTGATATTACTTGCGCGGATGAATTCGGAAGATTTCTGAAAATTACCGATGATTATTCATGGGAAGCTATTAACGCTTTGTATAATTTCTTTGAGGGATTGGCTGAAACGCAAGAAGGCAATCTTTGCGTAACCCGGGATGACGTATTTTTTCAATGGAACGAATATGATTCTATCAAAGACTTAAATGTCGATGAATTCAAATCTCTTGAAGACCTTGAAAATGCCGGGTATAGTGTTCTCAGGCTCGATAATGGAAAATTTGTGACCGATTACCTGTAAAATTTAAGGGAAAGAATACTATAAAAGTATATGAATAATCTAATTGAAACGATTTGTGAAGATAACAAAGTTCGTTATACACGAGTTGGAGATCTTCATTATTCTCTTCAAAGAAAAGACGGATACATTCTTCTTCGAGAACTGAAAATTGAACCTTTCAAGTGCATTACTCGACCTTTCAGAACATTAAAATTAAGTGCAGTCTGTTATTGCATGTTTTCTTCGCCTGAAGAGCTTTTTAAGCATCTTGAAATTAGTTCTATTGCAGATGAAGACTGGGTCATTTCTGATAAGGCGAATATTGAATTAGAACCTTTTGAGAATCTTTATACAACTATTCTCTGATTATGCTCTGGAGGCCTACAAATGACTGCTTGTTCAGGTTTTTGACAATTCCGTATTGTTCTATACGGAAATATACCTGGGATATGTCAAGTTATGAAGACTATTGGTCATATCCATTGAAAGGCAATTTCTGGGATGCGGGCAGTACTTTTCATAATCCAAAATACGGAGTAAACATCGGGCATTATCATTGTACTCAGGTTCTCAACGGGAATCCTTGGGAAGAATTCGAGGAAGAATGGGGAAAGTTCAGGACGGAATATGATCCGCTCAAGCTTATTAAACATACGGATGAATTATATTTCTTTAATACAAGGGAAGAGCATTCTCCGATTTTGTTTCTTCGCCCGGACTTAAAGGAGAAATGGCATTTCAGGCATTCTGTTTATAGCGTGCTCGAAGATAAAGAGCTTCTTGACGAATATGAAGAGTTTTGCCATAACTTCTTTTTGAAGTACCTTTACTATGACCCTCGGAGGCAAGATGATAAAGTTTGGGATAGTTACGCTATGCAAAGGAGGTTTTATTTCTGGGATTTTCTAATGAAAGAGTACACCAGGCAATCCGGACGAAACAGTTATGATGTTAAGCACATCTGGAGGCCGTTAAAGCCGTTTAACGTTCGCTTTGTTGAAGACTGGAAAAAGGGGTCTTTCTTGGGCTATAAAGAAAAATATATAGTGAGTCCGGTAAAATTAAAATTTGTCAATGAGTTTGTTCCGGAAAAAGCACCAGAGAATAATAAGGGAAAAAGCATTATAAAAACATAAAAATATATGAATCCAGAAGTTAAAAAGATTTTCGTACTGTTCAATGAATTGATTCAGAACCAGTCTGATAATATTTTATTGCCTCCGTGCTTAAAATTGCCTAATTCTAATTCGAGGGTGTTTCTTCGCAATAAGCTGACAAACAGAAAGCCAAGTAAATATCAATATATTCTGACGTTTGAGGATTTGCTTAAGTTGAAAGAAACGGATATTGTCGATTCTTGTGATAAGGTAATTGGTCATTGTGCTAATCATTCCGGGAGCCCCGGATTTGAGGTTTATCTTAATAAGACAATGCTTTTTAGTGTTTGGACTTACCAGGAGCTTGCCGATGCTTTGTCGATTTTCGAAGATAACGTAAAGAAAAGGCTTAAGGTTGTTTGCGGTGAACTTACTATCAAGGCCATTTATGTTTTGGAAAAAAAGTGGCGGTACTATATTGAAAGGAAAAATTCTTTGACTGAAAATGAACCGATGCTGGCGGGAGATGAAGACGATTCTTTCCGTGATGTACTGAGCAATATCAAGCTGGGCGAATCGGTCAAGATCTGGGATATTCGGGAAGGAATTTTCATCGGCTGTTTTTCTCCGGACCTGGTTTCCAAGCTTCTGTAAAATTCTTTGCTAATATAATAAAATCATGGACCTTTTAATAAAAGTCAATAATATCTCTCAAATCCGGCAAATCATCAAAAGCCTGCCCCAGGATATTCTGAAACAAGCTGTGGTAGACGAAAAACCGGTGCTAAGTTACCTTTGGAATACTCCGGTATTTTCCAACAAGGACGGAATGTTTTCAGTTGAAAACGTTAACCGGGAGTTCATCCTTTCCAATACCGGAGTACTTCAGGATGCAAATGATCGCGTCCTGGCTTATTTGGACAACAGCAAGGCCGACTTTCCTTTCGAGGTCTGGTATAAGCAGCTTAAGCTCGCTTCTTTCAAATCTTATTGCGGACTCTAAATCTTCCTGAGTAATTTGTGCAGGGAATCGCTTGGTCATATTGACGTTTATTTCTTGACCGGCAAGATTCCTGCAAATATTTTCCTGGAGGGCAAGCCCTGGTGGTTTATCCAGTACAAAGACGAAAACGGCAAGCTTGAAACGTCGGTGTTCAGTTCCGCCAAATTGAAAGAGATCCTTTCCGATTTTCGAGGGAGAGACAACATAAGTCTCTGGGACCTGAACGGAAACAAGTTCGTAGGAAGCTTCAACAAAGAAATCCAAAAGTATTGCTAAAGCACCGCAAAACATTGAGGATTAAGATATAATAAAAGTATGATTGAACTTAGTGCTTCTTCTGAAAATGCTTTCAAATTATATAACTTTTTGAATAAAGGAGAAAGAAAACATATCAAAGTAAATGGTATTTTACTCGATAAAATTAAAGAAAAATATTTGCGTTTTTATCTGAATAATATTTGCGGACGGACAAGTCTTTATTTTGATGAAACAATGTTCAGGAATATTAAACCGGATGAACAATGGATTATAATAAATGAAAACGGCAAATATCTTGGATATATTCAGAATATTCTTAATTATAATACAAAATATTATATTTTTATCGAAAAAAAGCTCCTTTTAACCGTTAATCTTTGGCCTGAGGTTGAAAAATTTATTAGCAGCTTGGATAAAAGTATTATGGATAGTGTAAGAATAAGTCATCATCCGAATTGGAACGGAATATGTTGGAATAGTATTAAGGATGAAAAATGCTATATGCTTATATATGACGATGATGAAATTTTATTCAAATCCGAAGGTAGTTCCATTCCGTTCAGAAGCGACGAGTATTGGAATGAAGTAAAGGTGGTTGATTTTAAAAACAATCTGAAACAAATCGCGAAACTTAAACGAGAAATTAACGAGTATTGTACGAAATATGCAAAAGACAGTTAATTGTATATAAACCGATTGAATTAAATCATTAATATTTGAAAAAATCCTGGCTTAAATTAATTTAAGCCAGGATTTTTTTACATTTATGAGTGGAAATGTATAACGTATTGTGAAATAAAAAGTAAGAAAAAGTGGTATAAAGCGGATGTCCGTGATAAAGACTTCAGGAATTTGGCAGATTCTATAAGAGTATAATAAGTTGTCAAATAATAAAATGATGATTTTTATAATAAAAAATGCGTTTTAAGGTATCGTTATTGTTTCCGGAAGTCCCTCCTTATGTAATGTATTACTTTCAAATATAAGGAGTATATAAAAGATCGTCGATGTTTTCGGATGATGCGAAACAGGTGAAGGAAATGATGAAGATTCCGATTATATATGAAATAATCAGCTTAAGTCATACTATTATTTTAGTTCTGCCAAATTCGAACTAATGGACGATTAAGCAATCAAGTTCTATTTCATATAGGAATAATGTATTCTGGTCTGAGATTACATTCATTCAATTCAGAGAAAGTTCATCCATATTACATTCATTCCGGTCAAATAAGAGAAAATTCAATTTAATCAGAGAAAGTCCGGTCAAATAATGTCTGTTCCAGATAGCATAGGAATGATCGGATTTTGTTTCATTTCGTTATAATTCAATATATTTCCGATTAAATTCCATCATATTAAAGCAAATAAAAAACCCCTCCGACTGATTCAGCTCAGTCGGAGGGGTTTCCGTTATAATCTATCTGATTTGATTTACTTCTTCTTAGTTACAACCAGCTCCTCACCGGCAGGACGTTCTTCCGTATTCAATTCAAAGTAAGCTTGATATACTTCTTCTCCCTTCTGGAAAGTCATCAACGTATTAGCTTCAGTATATCTAAGAGGAATATCTCCAAATGCCTCCTGTAGAGCAGGTTTCACAAGTTCTTCATACTTAGATGTAATCTTTCCGATGAGTTCTTCAACCTTATCCATTTCACCCTTGACACAAGCCAGTTCAATTGCCGAAGACTGCTTAGTCTTAACCGATTGAAGCGATTGATAACCGGACTTGTCTACAGGGATGATGATTACAAACGGATTGCTGTTGTTAATGCTGACTTTAACTTCAGTATTCTTCTTATCTGCTGCTGCTTTCATATTATTTTATTATTTGTGGTTTATGTTTTGTTTGTTGATTGCCAACACTTTTATAATAACTGAATCCACATTTTCATCAGGTGCTAACCTTAACTGCTGATATAAAAAATGTTTCATCTTTTATTATATTGTTGACTTATCATATTGTTCCTTTTAACATTGATTGTTATCAGGTACACTTTTATAATAACAATTTACATAACCTTTGAAGGTGCATTTTTATTACAATCAATCAATCACCTGTGTTTGCCAAGGCTTATCATACAATTAAAATTGTATGTTATTGTATAATTCAAGTTCAAATCACCTATAGCTATTAAGGTTTGGAATATAATCCGCTAGAAATGAAGCACCATTGATTATCAAGGTATTATATTTAATTTTTCCTAGGTTTACCACTTTTGAACAATCACCTGTATTTACTAAGGCTTATTGTATAATTTTAATTGTATACTGACATATAATTCTCATTATATAAAAACAATTTTTACAGTAATTCAGTTTTAATTATTGTTTATACTAAAAAATAATACTAATTGCACTAATTATGGTATAGTTTTGATTTATTAAGAGGAAGACAATTCAGTTTAATTTTTATCTGAAAAGTCCGTTTGCCCTATATCAACAAACTTGATTTGAAAAATATTGATTTGCGCTTTATTGACTTAAAATCAATAAGTTATATAAGACTATCATATTTTAGGCTGTTTTTTAAGCAGTTAATTTCCTTATATTGTAAAAAGTACCTCAAACGGTATATTCACCTGATAGGATTAAGATATGATATATTATAAAAGTATGAATAACAGTTACCAACTGAAAATGCAATTAGGCCAAAGCCATTATATTATTAACATAACTGATTCATTTTTCAATGGTGAATTAAAGGAACTGTTTATTGATATTTGTAAAATGACAGAAAATATTGATAAGGTATCAGGTCCTGGCTTAAGCTATATCGCAAGTTCAGCCTTACTTGCGATATATATTCAAAATCCTTTTTATTCAAGAAAAATAAGCATAGGCAAAAGACAATATAAATCATTGTTTTCTTTCAGAACAGATATTTGTAAATCATTTATAGATTATATTATAAAGAATAAACTTGTTTCTGAATATTTAATTTACACTTATATTTCAATTGAACAAGTCAGAAGGTTTGAACCGATTATATATACAGTCAGCAGATTATAATACAATATACAGTATACTAAGATAAAAGCACAGATTGGAGGAAAATAAAACTTCCTCCAATCTGTGCTTTTATTATAACTTATTAAAAATAAATCAATAAAGCGCAAATCAATATTTTTTAAATCAAGTTTGTTGATATAGGGCAAACGGACTTTCAAGAATAGTTTTTCTCTATAAAAAATAAGAAACAATATACAATATACTGTATATTAAATTTTATTATCAGTAATCACCCTAATAGTTTAAGATTTCCTTTATAATAAGAATACACATGAGCAAAGCTAAAAATCAAGAAACGACTGTTGAAACTAAGAATACCGAAGTTAAAGCAAACCTGAATGGGCAGGAAGTCATCCTTATCATTCCAGTAGCTAAATCGGGTTATCAAGGCCTTCAGTCAACCAAGTCCAAGAATAAAGATAAGATCACTTTGCATTTTGAAAGAAATGAGGTTGAGAAAGGAGAAGAAGAAATTAAGAAAATCTCTCAGAAGTATCTTGAACTGGTTAAACCGTTTCTTACTAATCTGTTTAAGGGATTTGAAGGACCTATTTCTTTCACTGAAGCCAATACTCTCATGGTCTTCGACTGCGGTTCTCATGGAGAAAGGAAAGTTACTTTCAACCTGACTGAAGAAGACTCCAAGGAAGAAATGTCTCTGAGTATTATCGGCGAATAATGAATTAATTCAAGGGTTTCTAAGATTTGAAAGATAATCTTAGAAACCCTTTTTTATAAAAATATTTCGAGAATATTTATAAAAAATATCCTAAAAGAATTTATAAGAATATAAACTTTAAATTGAGTATAAGACTAAAGGATCTTATTTTTATATTCTAAAAAAGTTATTATAAGAATTCCTCAGAATATACCGGTGCTGTTCTGATGTAATATCACCTTGTTGATCATCACCTTTAACGACAATTAAGTCGTTAAAGTCACCTTAACTGTTTAAGTTCAGTTGTACAATAATATTATGAAGATGCTCAAATACATTCTTACTATTCCTACCTTGGTACTTTCTTGTGATTACTTCTTAATGGAAGATATTGAAAGGGGGATTGACTTAGGAATAGCAACCCTTCTTATTACTTTTCTATGTTTAGCTCTTAACCAAGAAGAGAAAAAGGCCTATGCAAATAGGTCCCAAGAAAAGGACATTTACAGTTTATAAGATAATAGTTACCTTTGATGACTTGTCATTGAAGTCACCTTTGATAAAAGTTATCAAAGTCACCTTAACTGATTAAGATCAATCATATAATAATATTATGAATGAAGATAATAAACTTTTGGAGATGATAATTGAAATGCTTTTAAAGAAAGGATTCAGCAGAAAGATGGCAGAACATAATGCAAAGATTATGATTGAAGATATGGCGACTCAAAACTGGAGTTGCTTCACGAAGAATAATCCTGAGCTAAACTGAAGCAGGACTTCCTAGCACTGGTATGGCCTTATGCTATGCCAGTGCTTCTTTTTATATATGCACCTGTAGGAATTAAGGCTTGATATATAATATGCCTTCCATATATGAGAGGTCCTGCATTAGGGAATGCTAATATATGAATGGCCTTATGAATCGAAGGTGCCCGGACAAGGCATTTTAATTTTAAAAAATAAAAAATTATAAATTATAAATTATAAATTTATGGAAAAATCATTGAAAAGATGTATGGGGAGAGATCCTCCTCATAGAGAGGAATCCCATTTGTATGAATATTCAAATATATATGATTACAAAGTATGGATGGCGGGCAGTTTATTACCTGCGTAAATCCAGAGTGTACTTTTTCAGATTACCTGATGGTACGCCAATCCAAGTATACCCAATATGGTAATTTGGAGATATGAGGGGTAGTCACACCTACCCCTCATTTTTTATTTAATAGAATTCCTTGACAAAATCGAAACATTTAAGTAGACTTACCTTAAGCCTCGGGGAGTAGGATTCATATACGGTTTATGATGTCTGGGCTCCATGAACTACAAGATAATCTTATATGAGTAATTCAAAAAAGAGTACCTTGCTAGGGATTTGAGGCAATCGCAATGCAAGCTGACATATCTCGATATTCTTCTCAAGAATGGGAAGTTCCCATTCGATGTGGGAAGTAAGTTTGAGAGAGAAAAGCGAACCGTTTGCCTCAAGATATACCTGACAAGGGATATGTTAAATAGGTAAATTGTATTGCGTAGTGTCTAGGAGTCACAAGTTCCTAGACACTATTTATTTTCCAAATTTCCTGAAAAGGAAGAGGTGATCTGTTGGATGGTTAGTCAAGTATGTAAGTCCTATCATTTTATATGTTCTGCATCCTACGATATTATCAAATTTTAGTCAACATGACGCTTAGATTTATTCGGGTCGCTATGTAAAATATTGTTATTAAGCGGTAAAATTTGAATGTATTTATTTTTGACTATCAATATTTTGTAATTATTCTCAAGATTGATAGCATTACTTTCTTTTAATCGATCTAAATATTTTTTCCCAATATGCTCGTTTGAGAGCATACGACGAGAAAAGTAAATTTTTTTAGATCGATTCATAAGATTTATTCGGAAAGAATTTTTGTACAGAATTCATTAATATCTGAAATATTTATATTTTTTTGACAACCATTTCGTTTTTTTTTCTCTTTACGCCTGAATTAGAATTGATTTTGTAATGCTCTGATTCAAATGTATTCTGATTTTTTTGTTCAATTTCCAATACCTCTAAACCTCCATTAACTGGTCGTATCCATTTTTGGATATCTCCCTTTAATTCGTAAGACCAGTCCAAAGCAATATTCATTAATTGGCAAAAAGCAATCGGTATTTTTATAAACTAATCCATAAATGGTTCCTTCATCATTTCCATAAAAAGTAAAGATAATATCAAACTCCCTGTTTTTTCATTAATCGGTATTACCTAGTAAGAAATAAACTTTAATAAGGTTCCGTTCAGCAAAAATACTTCTTTGCCATTCTCAAAATCATCATCGAATGGAATATGCAGATACCAGTCGCATACTTTTCTAAAATCTTTTTTAAGGTTACGCCTCAAAGCTTTCTTCCTGCTCCATCCATTTCTTTGAAATGATTTTTCTTCTTTTTCTATTTTGTAGCGCTTTTCGGCTTTTTCAATGATTTTATTCCGAACATCTAGATCACTGAAAAGCATGTCGGCCGCTTCCCGAGCAGTTTTTTCATCTTCATATGTCAAATAAAAAAGGTCAATAGGAAGACTTTTTTCAACAGTCCTGTTTTTATATACTAAACAAAAAAGGTTCCGTTATTATTGACATATATTGATAAAACCGGCTTAAGTGTTGTTTGCATAAAATACTATCCTCAGTTCCCAGCTGTCTTTTAAGATTTCTTTATGATTTTTATTATTCAATCTTTTAAGTTTATATTGAATAACTTTTTCATTTGATTCTTTTATTTCTTTATTAAGAGCATTAAATCCATTTTGCAATATATGAATAAGCTTTTCTGGATTGTTAATAAAATCAGCAATTATTTGCTCAACTTCATACTTGTCATTTACAATCCCACAATAATTGTAAGCAGGAAAAGACCTTTCATTCGAATTATCCCAAATAAAGAATTGAATCCATCTATCCTTGCTATAAATTCGAAGCATGGGAGTATTTTTATAAATATCTCCCACTTCACCTTCAAAAATATAAGCTTGATTTTTAAAAATTTTATTCATCTTGGTTTGCATAAAAAGTAATTTTTAATTCGGCCCCGTCTCCAACTGCTTTTTTCTGGCTGCTTTTCCTTTGAAACCCTTTCAAATAATACTGGTCCTTGTCCTTAAGCAATTCTTCGTTATGAAACTCAAAAGCTTTTCTTAAGATACATATAAACTCGCCAGGATATTGAATAAATTTATTAATCACTTCATCGGCTTTAAATGGATTCAGGCATTCGCGGTCTTCATAAATCGGCCAGGATGCTTCTCTGGAATTCTTCCAAACAAATGTTGAAATAACTCCGTCTTTAAGGTATACCTTAACCATTGGAGTATTTTTACAAATTTCTTCCGACGACGGATTTTCAAAAATAATATATTGAGTTTGAATTTTAATTTTCATTTTCATTGTTCATCTCTTCTAAGATTTCTTCATATTCTTTTTGAGAAACGCTTCTTATCGCATGGAATAACACAGGATGTTCAGAATTTTTATGAAAAGAAACTTCTAAAATTTTTCGTTTAAAAAGAATATCCATTGAAATTTTTCCCAATTTATCCTTTAAAGAATCTTTCTCATAGTCAAAATAAATCTGTTGCTCCTTTTCTTCTTCAGAATCCTGGCTGGAATATTGTTTAGAAATAGGAAATATATTAATTAAACTTTTAATATTTCCAAGTTTAAACTCAATATCGGTAATTAAAATTGTTTGAATATGTCCATGTAAAGCTAAATTAATGTGATCTGTAAATTTTGTAATAACAATTCCAACTACACCTGTTTTAGTTTGGACAACATCCCAGATATTAATTAATTTCCATTCCATGAACTAAAAACCGTATCAAATACATGATTAAAACTTTCAAAGACTCCCTTTAATTCAATATCTTTAATCAATTCTTCAGGATCAATCCATCGCATCGGTTTGCCTTCGAAAGTATGAAATTTCTGGTCCGAAGACATTAATAGCATATAATTGAATTTTTCATCAATATCGCTGTCGTCCAAATATCCCAGAACAATTTTATCACCTCTCCATTTAGGATTATAAGCAATTACCTGTTTAAAAGACTTAGGTTTTTCTTCAGAGTAAATTTTCCAATTCATGAGTTAAGAAAACGATTAATATAAGTTTTTAAAGCATTAACCTTAAAATAAAAAACTTTTTCGGCTAAACTATACATTTGCTGGCCATTGACATTAAATTCATATAGTTTCTGGTCATTTTCATAAACATATACTTTAATTCTTTCTCCTTTATAAGGATACATACTTTCTTTGTAATATACAAACTTATAAGGATTACCCGGTTCCTGAAATATTACTTGGTCGCTATCATAATCAACTTTAATATTATCAAGATTTTTACTTAGCTTTTCCAAGAATTCTAAAACTATATCATCATTCATTCTGCTAGACCATCAGTATAATATGTAAAAGGAAGACCGGTATCTTTATCGACACCCATTTTAATAGGTTTGGTTTTAATGATATTATATTTTTCTAAAATAGCATTTTCAATTTCGGAAAGTTTTTCCTGATGATATTCTTTTTGAAGAGAATCAATATCCAAGTTATTTTTATCAATATTAAATTCTTTAATCAAAATACCATTATGATCAATTTGAATGGTATTAACTAAAGAATTTTCATCAGTATGAATTCTGATTTTAAGGCCAAAATTATCAAAATAATCTTCGATACAAATATTTTGGCTAATTACTTTATCATCAAAGGTATAATATTTTCCTTTTTTAATATTTTCCTTTATAACTTTTATAATAAGATTTTCTATCATTCTTGTTACTTTCGTTCCTTTATTTCTTGCAAAATTTTCTTATACTTTTTATGAGATATTCTATATGTAAACTTATAATTATGTTCTTCGTTATTCAAATATACCCGAACATGATGTCCTAACAATCCCCATAAATTAAAAATTAAAGATTTATCTATACTATAGATGTAATCTTCATTATTTTCATTTATAAAATTAACAACATAGAAAAAATGATCTTCTATAATAGAAAGATTATCAATAATTTCTTCAGGATTTCCTAATAAAATATTATCAAAATATTCTCTAATGTCACAGGTATTCATCATCAAATATCGCTTTTAAATTCAAAACTTGCTATATAGCTTAATTTGTTGCAATCAAATACATACAAGGAATTACAATAACATCCAGCATAAAAATCAATCCAAGCCCAGTAGTATTACTGAACAACAATTTCTTTTTGGTTTCACAAATTTCTTTCTTTTTAAACCAGGTCCAAATAATAGTAATAGAATCGCCTATTAATAAAAGAGCGCAAAAATTTGCAATAACTGCAACTATTGATAGTATTATATAAATTATAATGTTTATCATAAATATATGTCTATGACTAATGGACCTGTAATGAGTTTAGTTGAAATGCTTAACAGCCAGTTTCCAGTTACTAAGCCTCAACCTGTTACTGAGGCTGATATGACTCCTGAAGAAATTAAGTTAGCTGAAATATTTGAAGCGAAGAAAGCCGAAGAAATTGTTTCTGAAACGCCTTCTGCTGAAGTTAAAACCGAAGAATTAATTAAAAAAATTAAGCCTACTAAAAAGACAAGGAAAGCCCGATCTTAACACCATTGAATGGTTGGCAATATTCAAATTTATACATTGAATATCCAACATTTAGACGAACATCTTCATCAAGTCTAATTGAAATACCTGTTCCAAATTCAAAAGTTCCCATAGCCGCTTTATATCGGTTTTCTTCGAAACCTGGTCCAAATTGAGACGGCCAATCAACTTTAACTTCTCCATAAGATATTCCGCCTAGAACTTCACCATAAAATCCAATTCGATCAGCATAATTATACTGGACTTTATAACCAAGCATAAATGGATAAATTGTAAGATCTAGGCCAATATTTTTATTAAGATATTCTTTTTCTCCTCCCAATTGGCCAAAAATAAAAGAAAAAGTATGAGAAAACTTTGAATCAACCTTTTGTTGCTTACCCCATAATGATAATTCGAATCCAGAAAGATCTGGAATATCGAAATTCTCAGTTATTTTACCATGCCCTGTATAAGCTGAACCCGAAAGACTAAAACCATATTCAAGGGCAGACGATGGTAAAATTGCCATCAGAAAAATGATGGATAAGTTTTTAAACATAACTTATTTTTATATTTTTTCTATAAAATCAAAGGTGCTTTACATTTTATCTCTATCATAGAACTCGTCTTTCTTCCACTGTTCTAAAATAGACTTTAGGCGGCTTTCAACTTGTTTTCCTCGTTTAGTCCGATAGTTTCTTGCAGCTTCATGAAGGCTTTGATATTCATCTTCATCAAGGAAACAAGTAAGAATAGTTGTTCTAAATTTAGCATCTATTAAGCTAGCAATAAATTTTGTAGCTCCTTCCATAGGATATTCTTTATTAATCTCAATTACAAAATTACCTGGGAAATAGCAATTTATAAAAATTGTTCCTGGTTTAAAATAAAATATATCGTGATTTTCTGTGTGTTCAACCAGGCCTAACAAATATTTTTTAAATGTATATGATTCGTCCATTTTAGTCTTCGTCTGTAATTTTATACTTTATACCGCAAGGGATACATCTTCCGCCAATAAGGTAAAAATCTCCAATGGGTTCTCCGGCATCATCAAATTTTTTTCTAGAATAGTTTATCTTATACATAATATCTTCAATAGGTAAAAAACAAGTGAATTCTAATAAATTATCTGAAGGAGAATAAATCTTTTCAGCAAAAGTTAATGTACTCAATTGTTTTTCTTCAAGCTTTCTTGGAGCGTAGTCTTTGATTCTGCCATTCATTAGTTCTAGTAAGCCTCATGGCTTTTTTAATTATTGTTTGTATATTGCGACTTTCCCTTTTAATAATTCTTGGAGTTAAAGCTTTTTCTAGTTTCTTTTCGTCAATTCCCCAAGATAAGGCAATATTAAAAATTTCATCTTTAACCTTTTCTCGAGCTAGCTTTATACACATTCCTTGCCTCAAATATAAATCATAATTGGTCTTATTGTGCCGTATATGAGTCAATATGACTCGAAGAGGCATTTTCGGATCTTTTTTAATTGCAAGTTTCCAATCTTTCCATTTAGATCCTCCTATGATTTTCTTAAATTCTTTTCCAGGAATAGAAGGAGCTTCTACCAATAATTTTCCTTCTTCAGAATAAAGTCCATATTTTAGAACATAATGTCTTGGATTTTTCTCAAATCTTTCTTTTCGTTCTTTGCTTAATTCTTTTTGAAGAAGATGAATATTTTGATTATTCCAATCCCAGTCAATTTTGATATGTTCATTTGGAAATATATCTTTTAGAAGATAAAAATAAACTTTACGTTTCCAGGTATCTTCATTAGATAAATTTCCAGAAAAGATTCTTTTATTATTTTTATAAAGTTGAATCAGATTTTTATTTTCATCGAGATAAACTTTAAAATCAGAAGTACAATCACTAAGGCATCTTCCAAATTTATACCTCAAAACTTCTCCAGTTTTATCTCGATAAAAAGTTACATATGAATAATCAACTTCTTTATTCTTCTCTATCACTTCTGACAGTCTCTATTATTTCTTCAATTTTATTATCGGGAGGAAATAAAGTTGTTTTTCCTACTTTATCTTTTTCAGAAAGTAAAACACCGCCGTATGTTGGGTAATTACCAATTTCAGAAACAAATATAATTACTTTTGGTTCATAGATAGTAATAAATCCGGCAACAGTACCGTCAAAGAAACCTCTCCAAACCACGGTTCAAATAATTCTTTATCCATATAATCCTCTAAATCCTTTTTGTTTTACTTCTGTAATATTAATTATCTTTAATTCTTTTGGCAAATCATAATTTGGCATCCAATGATGTTTAATAAAAACTGGCTGGCAAATTTTGGTGTTTAATAACTCAAGACATAATGTCAAATGATCGTCATAATGACTCTTTACTCCTCCTTCTAAACCTCTTAATAATTCAACTTTAGATTCTCTTCCAGTTGCAAAAATTGGAATATTTGGAAACAATTTTTCAATAGTTTCACATTCATCTCTGTATCTATATGTTGTAATACAAAGTTTTGCTCCGGATTTTAATTGATTTTTAAAGATCTTATAAGTTTGTCCAATTAATCGGCCAGAATATGGATCATAAAGAGTATCATCAAAATCCCATGAAATCCATTTACTCATTAAAATAATTAAATTATTTTTCTTAAATTTTAATGGTGTCACATTTATATCCAATGTCAATACAAAAATACATAAACTTTATTATATCAATCTTGAAATACTTCCTTTTATTTTTATGGTAAATACTACAACACTTTTCTTTAAATTTTTCTAATATATCTTCATTATAAAGATTTATATCCAGAAAATCATAAATTGTTTTAATATAATTAAAAGGAAAAGAAAATGCTTCCTTTGATTGACTATTTCTTTTACCCCTTATATCAATACAGAACCTTTCTCTAACAAGCATAGCTCCTTGAATATTTTTATAAGGATCTTCTAATCGAGCCTTTTCCTCTTCAGGAGTAATAAAACAAATTGAAATATTAATTTGCTTAAGAATAGGCTTAAATTTTGTATAAGATAGTTTTATATCATTAAATTTATTAATGAGGGCTTCATTAATTGTGCATATTCCAGTGTTTTTATCAAAAATTCTCCAAACACCAAGTTCTCTCTCACCTTTACCATATTGATAATTACATGTTATGTTTACAGATAAAGTTTTTCTAGTATAATCATTTAAACGCATGTTTTAGGAAAAGTTAAAATTGCTTCTAATGCAGCTGCACCAAGTTTTACCATGATTTTATCTTTACTTTTAATTTCAATGTTTTTATTTTCTGCAAACTTTCTAAAAACATGAAAGAATTTATCTAATAAATTTTGAACAATAAAATCATATTCTAGACTGGTTAAATCTTTTTTAGAAAGATAATATGCAATTTCAGTAAGATAACCCTTTTTTAGAAATATTCCTGAATTTTTATTTTGATTTACTTTAAGAAAGCTTAAAGCTGTCCTATCTTTTCTTGCAGAAATATTAAAGAAATACCTTAAATTATCTTGAGCTTCATTTGATCCTATTCTGGCTGTAAGTAGAAAATATTGAATAAGAACTGTATACCAAAAACCTGTAGCAAGTTCATCAAATAATTTTATATTTTCAATATCATCATATATAATATGATGAACTTTTGGATCATTATAAGATATTGAACAAATTATTTTCCTTGTATCAACTGTTGGATCATAGTCATTAAATTTAATATTTAGTTGAGAATATTTTTCTTTTGATAAAAGAAGAACTTTATTATCTAATTCCTCAAATTCTTCTTTTGTATAATTTGGAACATAAAAATTAACCATTAATTCGATCTATTATTTCTTTTATTATTTTACATCTATTTTGTAATATAATTCTAATTTTATCTGCATTTTTAACTTTATATTCAGTTCTAATAAAACAAGTAATTTTATTAAATGGAGTATATAATCTAAAGAAAAATTTTAAAAATAACTCGATGTTTAAATTATTTTCAATAATGAATTTGGCAATGTCTATTATACAATTATTGTAAAATATTCTGGATGAAATTGTTTTAGTATCTTTTAAAGGATAATCATATCTTAATATTTTTAATAAATTTTAATATATTATTACTGGTATTAATATTATTAGAATTAATATTATTAGAATTAATATTATTAACCATATATTTGATAATTTCAAAATATACTTTAGATACATTTATAAATTCATTAAAATAATTTTTATAAATATAATCTTTACCAAATATATCAGAATTAAATTGAGATTTAATAATTAATTTTTTAAAATCTTTATTAAATTTACATTCATCTACAATTTCTTCAAATGATTTATTAGTTGTATCAATATTATCAAATATTAATATGATATTTTTATCAATAAATTTCACAAATGTGTTTATAGGCTAAATCTGAATTTTCAGTGGTGCCCAATTGAAAATTTCATATATTATTCTTGAAGATTGCCAAGTCACCTGTTATTTTTCAGAATATATTTTTAATGAATAAAAATGAAAAAATTAAAATCAGATAAATTCCGGACATTTTCATCATTAATGAATGGATTTCAAAGTTATGCAGATTTGAATACAGCTTGTAATTCTAGAGAATCCCGATTTGTTACTTCAAAATTAGAAGAATATATTATTGCTGACATTTTACAAGGGGAAGTTGCATATGAAGTTGGTTGTGACATTATTAACTCTAAATTATTTCCAAACAAGAAAATTGAAGTAAAGTCAACTCAGAAAAGAATTATTCCTAAGCAAAAAATGAAAAATACCTATATGTCTAATAGGATTATTATTAATAATAATTTTCAAAGTATTGATGAAGATAATATTTCTTTAAATTCAGATTATATCTTTTTTAATTTTAAATCAGATTTTTTTACAATTTATTGTAAGACTGAAGACATTATTCCATTTATTACAAAATATAAAAATAAATTAATTTATAATACTGTCGGGTTCAACTATATTAATCATGAAAGAATTAATTGGCCTGATTCTGAAAAGTTCTCTAAAAATGTCATTTTAAATTTATTAAAATATGGAGCATCTCCTATTCCTGAAGATGAATATGGTAAATTCAATGATTATTTTAAATTTATCGTGAATAATCCTAATATTAATCTTTATAAAGAAGTTAAAAGACTGTATGGCATATGAACATTTGACTAAAGAAGAAACTTATTTGTGGAAGTTTCTTAATGAAAAGAATATGAACTCTAATCCTGATAAATGGAAAGAAGGGTATAAAGAATTCATCAGATATTGTAAGGAAAAGATTCCTTATTCTGAATTTGAAGATATGCTGATTAATTTTCGAAATTATTATCTTTGCATTAGCTTTGATTATGATTTTGATACAAAGAAGTTTAATAATTTTATCATATCAGATTCTTATAAGCCTAAACTTACTGATTCAGAGTAGGAGCGACAGATTGTTGAATATCTATGGCTGAATTTGCCAATGTTCCATTAAGACGTTTAAAATAATGCAAATGTGGCGGTGTAATTACTAAAGCTTTACCTTCAACTCCTAATCCAGATTTAACATCATTTACTGCCAAGCTTCCTCCTCCTAAAACAGTAAAGTCTAAAGAACCTCCAGTGACAGTAATTGAAGTGGCACCTTCTGAAATAGGAGCAGTTGCTAAAGTACCAGTTACATTAACATTGATTCTGCCTTGCTGAATCATTAATTCTAATGCTGCTGCAAGATAACCATATAATTCTTGCTCGTTAGTTTTATCAATAGTTGCGGGACCATTAAAAGCCGGTGCAGCTAATCCTCCCTGGGCATAAATTGGACCAGAAGAAATAACGCCTTTAGTAACTCCAAGAACTCCTTCTATTGTAGTATTGCCCGAGACTGCAATATTATTTGCTGAAATACTTACTATTTCTCCGCCTTCCATATTAAGAACATAAGGAGAAATAATATCAACCTGCTGCCCTGCTGTAATTTTTACATTTCCTCCGGCATTAATGCGAGTATGTCCAGATGAATTAAAATTAATCTCATAGGAATTCATCTCATAAAGTGTCTGAACATATACTATTTCTTTACCGGTAGGAAAGTCAGAAGTATAATCAGTATTTTGAAATAAAGGATAAGGAATTTGTTTATTAACTGTTCCGCCTTCTCTTAAAGTAATAGTAGTGGTAACATTCCCAGTTGCATCAATTAATGATGGAGTAAACGGTACAGGTTTAGTACCGACAATTCGAATATTATTTTTGAGATAATAATCATAATTATCTCCGCCTTCTCCTAATGCCCTTTCAATAGGAAGAAGATTTTCTTGTGTTTGAATAGCAATAGTTTTTAATTGGTCATCATCTACCTTATTTTGAATTTTATCCTGAACTAAGGCTGAAGATTTGACATAAGATTCTTCTAATGCCTGGTTAGGGTCAAAGGCAGGATAATTTTTATCACAAAAATCTTTTAAAGCTTTTGCAAGATTAACAGCTAATTCCTTCTTTTTTTCTAAACCTTTTTTTAAATCTTCATTATTATCAACAAAAAATAATTCTAAAAGGACACCAGGTACTCTAACCGAGCGGGGAAAACCCATTCCTGGAAGATCTTTAGTAGTAACTGAAGCAGGAACAACTTTACGGAAATTAATTCCAAGAGTATTACTTACTGCCTTATTAAGCATTCGTCCAAGAATTTTACCATGCTCAGTATTTGGACAATAAGCTTCTGCACCTGAAGCTTGATTAGCTTTAAAGGCATTTAAATGAAGATTAATAGCACATTTAGGATTATTAAGAGAAGGAAGAGCCCTATTAATAGCAGAAATTTCCGCTCCCATTGCACGATCTTGCATAGACCCTCCATTAATATCAGAATCTTTATAACGATTGGAAGTCACTCCTTTTAACCCAAGTTTAGAAAGTTCTTCACAAATCATTAAGGCTAAACCTCGGCAATAGAAATATTCGGTAATAACATTTCTTTTAGAATCATATCCAGAATCTTGTTTGGCCAATTTTAATAAGCCGGGATTAACCAATTTCTGGGATGTAGCATTTGGATGTAAAGAAGAATGACCAATGCCGACAATTACTGTATCTCTGTCTGCCATAATTATTTGTTTAAATTATACAATGCTTTTGCATTAGCATTAAAATTAGAATACGTTTCCATTATTGATTTTTGTAATTCTTCAGTACTTTTTTGTCCGGCCTCCATCATTTGTTTTTCGAATTCAGCTTTAGTATTTGCATCTTTATTATTTTCAGCAGTACCATTTAATAATGGTGGACAAACTGTAACTGAACTTAATCCGGAAGGAACTGAATAAACAGTATTAATTGGATAATCAGTAATAGCTAAATCAAACCGGTTATCTCTCCATTGAGATTTGAGAGCCCCCATGCCTTGCCCATAAGCTTCAATCCATTTATCGATTACCTCTTCCTGGATAATAGAAGTAGGTCCAACTAAATTAAATTGATCTCCTTCATTTCTTATTTCCGCAGTTCCTTTAATATAAGTTGAACTACCTCCATAAATTGTTGCAAATGAATCAGATAGTGTTAAAGATTGACTTTTCCCTGAATTAAAATAAGAGGTTGTTTGATCTCCGAATTGAACATTAGATCCTGACGGATGAGTAATATTAAGAACACTTCCAGTAACTGTATCAGAAGCTTCGATAGTACCTCCGGGAGAAGCCAAAATAGATTTAGTATTAGGGGAAACTTGCATATCATTCTATCATCATTTGATATTCTCGGGCAAAAGGAACTTTACCAGTAATTACTGCTTGATTTTTAATTCCGCCAATAAAAGTGACAAGTACTCTGGCACCGACATTAGGCAAAGAAAATGAACCTTTAGGGGAGTTAATATAATTTTCCGGAAAATAATCTTCTCCGGTAAAATTACCTTTTTGAGTTAATGTATTAGAAGGAACAGCGAAAGCATCATGTCTTGCTCCATAATAGTTGAACTTTGCTCCGAAAGCTTTTGGAGCTTCTCCATTTTCCGAAATAGAAAAAGCTTCAGTATCAGTTACAGAATCAGAAACTGTTGTTTTTCCAGTTGACTCATTTACTCGGCCAATTGAAGATCCTCCAAAAATAGGCTGAGAAGTATATGCCCAGACACAACTTTTTTTAAGAAGATTTAAATCTCTTATTGATAAATCTCCTCCTGTATCGTTTCCTGGAAAAATATAAGAACTTTGTCCGGTGAAAGAACTTATTAAATTACAATCCAGGCTTGGAATAAAAACTTGAACTCTTCCTAAATGTTCTGGATCAACAGCATCAATTACTATCCCAATATAAGATCCAAATAATTTATTAGACATATTAGAATATAGAGTTTACTTGAGAAGTGAATTTATTAACAAACATTGCCTGATTATTGAGATAAGAAGACATTGAGTTTAAAACTTCAGTATTTTGAGTAATTTTATTTTCAATTCCTCCAGCAATATTATTAATTTTTTGATCTGCCTTAAGTTGTAGCTCATTCAAATATGGAGTAACCATTTTGCCAATCATACAGCGCAAAATGTTAGCGATGAAGTATGCGCAATCATCGCTTTTCATTATAAAATCTACTTTACTCTTTGACCTGTCGGTAAAGAATTCGTAGATATTGTTGAGCATATCTCCTACACCTTGGATGGCTGAAATAATGTTTTTAATTGTTTTAAAATATCCTAAAACTAATCCATAAGAAGTAGCAAGGATATTATTAACTCGCGCCATGCAAGTCCGATAAACATCATTTAATAATTGAAGGCCAAGGCCAAGAATAAAATCTCCAGCAAGGTTGAGGGCTTTTAACATTTGATTGGGATTCATTAAAAGTGTCCCGATACACATAACCCCTTTAGCCCCCTGAGTTAAAGTTTGAACAATAGAACCGGCTGATGCAATAAAAGTTCCAGTAGAAGGAGATTCAATATTTGAATTAAAAATATTAAGAGTTGGAAGATTAACAGTAAATCCTCCAATTTTAAAATTAGCTCCAGTAGCTGCCAAACCATTGGCTAAATTTTTTAAGCTATTAAGGCCCATTAGTCAATATTTAATGGGCCTTTTTATTTTAATTTATTAAACTAAAATAGTTCCTGGTAAATCAGTTAAAAAGCCTTTATTATATGCCTCTAAAGCACTAATGATAGCCTCAGACCTCATTAATGTATCAATATCAGCTATAGATATATTACTTCTGATACGATAATAATTTTTAAGCTCTTCATTAACTCTCTTTGACTCTTCCATAAAAGATTCTAATTCATCAAAGCTTAATTGTTCAATAGAATGAATTGTTTCATGAAAATAAAAGGTACAATGAGGAAGAGCTGTCCGTTTTTCACAGGCCAATAATAAGACAATTCCTGCAGAAGCGATAGATCCTTCACCCATACAATAAACAGGAATTTCTAAAGATTTAATAACATCGGCAATTAAGAAAGCATAAGATACCTGGCCTCCTGGACAATTTAAATGAATAATAAGTTTATCATTGACTTCTTTTTGTTCATCTTTTTGTATAAAACCAAATTCATTTTCAGTTTTTTTTTCTCGATAAGCCATATCGCATGCAACTAGCTGGCCATTTAAGTTAAAGGCAGAAAGCCGGTTTAATGATCCAGAGAAAAATAAATGTTTTTCATTTTCAGATTCAATTAAGGAGATATAATCTTCATTTTTAGATTGTTCACTCATATATTAGCTTCAATGTTTCTATATTGGATATTAATATTTTTTTTATTAATAATTTTTGTAATATCAAAATATCTTGGATTATTTGATACGTTACCGAGAGTTTTTTTAGTTTTAAAATAAAATTGGATATAATAATTACCTTTATAATTTATACTTTCTAAATGTTTTAGAATTAAATTAATATCATTTTCATCAATAATATCAGTATGAATTGTTGTTCTGATTTCAAAAGGAATTTCAGAAGAATTTAATAAAGATAATGTCTTGATAAAATTATCATAGGTTTGTATATTTGAAAAAAATAAATCTTTTTTATTAATAGGAGCTTTATAATCTAAAGCAAAATAATTGACAAGATTTAAATTTAATAATTTTTGAATAACATCAGGATTAGTTCCATTTGTATCAACTTTAATGTCAAATCCTGCGTTTTTAACAAAAATAATATCATTTATTAAATTATTACCATGTATAGTACATTCACCTCCAGAAAATACAAAACCGTCTAATTTATTTTTTCGTTTTTTTATAAAATTAAGGACGTCGTTAGAATTTAATTTAGTACATATATTCTTAACAAGTTCTACATTATAACAATATGGACAATGCAGATTACAATTTGTATAGAATAAAATACCGGCTATTTTATTAGGAAAATCGATTAACGTAAATGGTTCAACGCCGCCTATTCTATTTTCAAATAAATTCATTTCATTATTGTATAAAAAATTAACTGATATAATTTATATCAGTTAATTTTTTAATATTAATTTTTTATTTTTTATTTTTTATAAACACCGACACTTTGACTCAGTAAAAAATGTTCGTTCTTTAAATTCACCTTTTTTACCAATATTAAAATTATCAGTATTCCTAAGATAACCCATTACACGCGTCCAAACTTGACAACGTGTACGTTTAGCTTCTAATTGTTTCAATAATTCAGTTTTACTCATATTATAAATTATTATTCGTTAAAATCAATTTCTTTAGCATATTCTTCTAAAATTATTTGGTCACATTTTGGACAAAATTCATGATTTCCAGGAATATAACCATGTATTGGACATGTAGAATATGTTGGAGTTATAGATATATATGGCAAGCGATAATTTGTAAGTACCTTTTTTATAAGATTTTTACAAGCTGTTGCATTAGAAAGTCTTTCTGTCATATATAAATGGATTACTGTACCACCAGTATATTTGCATTGAAGCTCATCTTGCTTATCAAGTGCTTCAAAGGGATCATCCGTAAAATTTACCGGGAGCTGAGAGCTATTTGTATAGTAAGGTTCTTTTTCAGTACCAGCATGAATAATGTCCGGAAAACGTTTAATATCCTCTTTGGCAAATCGATAAGTTGTTCCTTCTGCCGGGGTAGCTTCAAGGTTATAAAGATTTCCAGTTTCTTCTTGATAATCAGACATTTTAGAGCGAATTAAATCTAATAGTTCTATACACATTTTCTGGCCTTCATATGAAGTAATATCATATTCGTCATTTGAAAAATTACGAACCATTTCATTCATTCCATTAACGCCGATTGTACTAAAAAATGTATTAAAGCCTTTAAGATATCGTCTTGTATATGGGTATAATCCTCTTAGATATAATTCATTAATAAAAGAACGCTTTTTTTCTAAAGTCGATTTAGCCAATTCCATTAAATGAATAAGTTTTTTCTTAAGAAGCGGAAAGTTACCTTTGTAAAGATAGCCAAGGCGGGCCATATTAATTGTTACTACGCCTATGCTGCCAGTTTGTGCATCTGAACCAAATAAGCCTCCTCCACGTTTTCGTAATTCTCGCTTATCTAATTGAAGACGACAATTATGCGTAATCATCCCGTTACCTAATACAAATGTATGATCTTCATTATCAACCTCAATACAATAAAGTTTTTGTTGCGGAATTTCTTTTATTTCTTTAATTATAAAATATATTATACCATCAATAGTTTGATAAAAATCACTATAATTGTCTTTTTCAGGATAAGAAACAATATAATTTGGATTACTTCCTAGACGATTTTCACGATTATCTATAGATGATAATAAAGCTTTTTTACCCTGTAAAGTAAACAAAGTTAATAAATCATTAACCATTGCTTGGGATGAAGTACTAATTCGCCTGCGATCTTTATTACCATCTGTAGCAATATATCCATCTATAATTCCCTGACGAGCATCTACTGATAAACTAAATGCTAAACTGTGAATACCTTTAGTAAGAGCATTATTACCACTACAAAATCGTCCAATTAAATTAAAAGCATTTCCAGTAACCACTATTGAACGAACATTGTTAACATTTATTGTTTTAACATGATACCCATTAGAAGTCCAAAATTTTCGTAATTTTTCTTCAGTTATATTATCTTTTTCATCAACAGAAAGAGAATATATTACAGTATTACCATCGGTTGAGCCATCACCATAATAAGCACCGATTGCATAACCAAGATGATAATCACCAACAGCTTTGTCCCAATTAATTATTTGACTATTAAATGGTATTAAATCACCAACTTTAAGATCTTTACATTCTTTAGTACTACCATATATTGGTTGTAAATGATGTTCTCCCATTTTTATAGAAGTACCATTTGATAATTTAATTTCATATACTTTTTGTGGCTTAATTTCGATACGTTTAAAATTAAACCAATTTCCATTAGAAAATACTTTATGGCTATTTTCATTTAAATGTACTATTTGTGTCTTACTAATACCTCTGTTACTAAGTGTTAATACTTCCGTATCACCAGTTAGTGGACACATACTTCGTACATCATTTGGACTATAAGCATTTGGATCAAGAACTAAATTACCATTTTCATCTCGTTTATATTGCGAACCAATAAAATTTTGGAAATAAGAAGATCCATATTTTGCAGCATTTTCAAAAAGAAGATCAGTATTTTCTCCATCCCAATCAAAATTTTCTGTAATATTAACTGTAGGAATTGGGAATGTAAAAGGTAATCCATTAATATCGCCCTCGTTTAAACATTCATAAAAAGCTTTATTAATAAGATTCATTTCTTTTTGAAATAACTTATATGTTATTTTATCAAATAGACTATCTATAGAATTTTCTATATTCTCTAAACGTTTTTTAAGTTCTTCAATAACTGTCGTTCTAAATTTTGTTTTTTCTTCATCTGATAAATCTTCATAAATTGTTTTAAAATAATTCTTATCATTTCTTAGAGGATATTGGGCAGACATATCATTAGGGACAATCCAGTCAATTGTAATATTTGAAAACGGAGATTGTCCCCAGCGTGATGGCACATTTAAATTATAAATGAAATTTAAGATGGCTTTCTTAATATCTTTATAAGTTAAACCACTATAATACATATCAAAAAAAACATAAGGTGCAAGATATGTATCAAAAGAACTAAACGCTTGAGCACCACCCCATTCAGCTTGTAAAATACCAATGAAATTAGCCATTTGATATAAAGCTTCTCTAAAATGTTTTGGTGCTTTTGAACCTACTCTTCCCACTACACCATTAAAACCCTCATTTAATAATCGTTGTAAATCATGACCACAACAATAACCACTTAAACAATCTAAATCATGAATGTGATAATCACCATTTCTATGTGCATCACCCTCTTTTTTTGAATAAACTTTATCTAACCAATAATTGGCTATTACTTTACCAGCTAGTCCATTTACTAATCCAGCATTACTATATCCTGTATTAGCATTAGCAAATATACGCCAGTCACTTTTATTAATATATTCTTCTACTGACTGTGTACAATCAATTTTTGTACTCTTTGCTGTATCTGCCTTTAATACATCTTCTAATCCATTCAACATAGTGTATTTTGTATTTATGTATAAAATTTTTTTCAAATTAAAAATTGATAAGTCCCTTATTTTAAGGGACTTATCAATTTTAAAAATGTATATAAATTAAAAAATTATTGATAATAAATCAGTGATAAAATTTTAATTTTTTATTCTATTTTTTTAGATTTAATCCAATTGTTAATAAAATCTTTTACTTCCTGATCAGTTTTAATGAAAGAAACATTATCTTTTTGATCTTTCATTTTATACTTAACTTTGAGATTTTTCTGATCTTGCCAATATTTCATTAGCTCGATTCCTTTAGGAGAAGAAGGATCCTCAAGTTCAGTCTTCTTTAAAAGAAGAATTTTCCTGATTTCTGGAATTGTATATCCTTTAAAAAGGAAATTCTTAGCTCGATATGTAATGTAATATTTTAAAATATTTTCTCTTGAACCATATCTTTCAATAAGTTTATTCAAATAATCACCAGAAAAAATACTTTCTTCTCCGGTAATAAAACATTTAACCTTTAAAGTTTTTTTATCTTCCATGCTTCATTAAATTTTTCATTTTATCCTTCTGGATTGTTTCCCAATTAACTGAACGTTTAAAGGAGTTTCCACATTCAGTACATTTATAAATGAAATAAGAACCTTCTTTATAAACTGTCCATTTAGTAACAGTCCGAGGATTACAAGAACACTTATTAAAAAAGTCCATTTTCTTTAATATTGGTTTTATTCTTAAAAAGTTGAGGTGATTTTGAAAGATTAACTCCAATTTTCTAAATTTGATTTATAAGATTAAATTTACAATTAATAGAGTTAACCACTTTCATTTTATTATATTCTAAGAAATATCTTTAAAGTATTTTAAAAATATCTTTTCAAGGAAAGTCAAAATTGTTTGAAATATTAGCCCAAAAAATGAGCAAGAAAAGCTGAATAGTATTAAATCTATTAAAGACTTTCCAGTAATAATTCCGACAAATAAGCCAGTCCAAAATCCAATACACATTAAGCAAGAAAAGAAATCTTGAAATATCGGAAATTTAGAAATTAAAAAAGAACGAACTTCTTTGAAGATTCGTCCTTGTTTAATAATTAAGGCTATACCTAATGCTGCAAAAAATTCAGTCATTATTCTCGAGGAATCAAAAAGAATCCGCCATTCATACGAGCAAATTTGATTTTGTCATCGGCCAATAAGCCAAGAACTGCATACTCAATATCCCGTTTCTTAGTTTTTGTTTTACCGTCGGAATTTAAAGATCTAAAAATCATTTCAACATTAGTTCCCTGAACAGGAGATTTACTGATTTCAACTCCATCTCCTCTTCGAACTAAACGACTTATATAAGGATTTTGAATGAAATTATAAACTAAAGATTCAGTGTCACTCATCTGAGATGTCTCATTATCAAGCATCTCTTCTACAATTTCACTAAGGCCATCAATACCGTAATACATATTAACCTAAAATAAGTTGTTCTTTAACCACGGGTTGATTATCACAAGCCCTAATTCCAGCTTCCATCAATGCAGCTTCTTGAGCAGTAATATAGCAGAAATTACCATTGTCATCGGTAAGTTTATACCTACCGTCTCCACATCTTTCTAAATTAGCACAGCAAATCTTATCTCCGCAAAGAATGACTCGGCCGCGTTCATCTAATCTTAAACCATTAGTATTCATTAATTAATATTTATTAGTATTTTTTATATCGATAATTTCCAGATTGGTCATTTGGTTCATTCTCAAATGCTTCAGGTTCTCTTAATTGTTCACTTTTAATTACTTGAGAAATTCGATTAATAAAATCGGAACTTAATAATACAACTTCTAAAGTTGAACTTTCACTTAATTCAACATTATACTTGGATTCTAGTTTAAAAATTAAATTATCGATCGCTTTTTTCATGTAGCGATCAATAAATTTACCCAATAACTCATCTTCAGAAACTGACATCTTAAGAATTAATTAAAGTTGCAATTTCTGCTTGAAAACCGATTTCAGCCCAAACAGAAAATTTTAAAGTGAATGCTCCCTCATCAGTTTGATCGAAATCAAAGGTTGCAACACCGTCATAACAATGTACTCGAAGAGAAAGACTAGCCGGTTTAGGAGTTTCATCGACTGTCTTTTTTCCTTTCACGTTATTTGTAATTGCAACTTTCATTTCATCATAAGTTGAAGCTTCGGCAATTAATGCAAATTGATTTGTTTTCCAACCCACATCGGAAAAAATATCTACTTTAAATGTTGGAGGTAAAGCCATAATTACCTTTATTTAGATTAATACCATATAGTTATAGAATTAAATCATTTTATTCAGTCAAAGACTTAAAAAGATTAACATAAGATGGTTCCGATAAAACTATACCAGGAAAAGTTTGAATAGCTCCTGTATTATCATGCTTAGCCTCAAGGACGATATTAATTGCCTGTTTTTCGGGGAGTGAGCTAAAATCTTTTGTTAGATAAATCCAAGCTTGAGTTGCTACCCAAGGTTCACCTTTTTCTTTAAAAAAGTTTACTAAAGATATAAAAGATTCCTTTTGAACTTCTGTAAGGTCAGAAAGTTCTATTTCATCTGGCTTGGACCAACCATTGGGTTGTTGACCTAAAATTCTAATGGTTCCCTGAGTAAAATCTCCAGGTATCGAAAATAATAAATGTATAAACATATTGAATAATTTATTAAAGTTTAATTATTATGCGGGCATATTTGATGTGACAATCTCTTGGTCACCAATAACCCATAAAGGAACATCAGTCAAATAATAGATAGTTGAAGGTGATTTTACCTCTAATGCTTTATATTCTGCTTCTGTCATAGATGCAAATTTAATAACACCTTCTAATGTTGTATTAATATTTTGTTGAATAGTTTCATCAACATAATTTTTATTTGTAAGTTGATTTGTTGCAGTAGGAGATATTGAACATTGTGGAACTGCCAAAAAGGTAGTAATACCAGTTACTGTAAGAGTTTGACCTAAAGTTACTCCACTTTGGAAATTTGCGCCGCCTCTAACTAGCAAAGAGTTTTCACAAGTTACTGCTCCTTGTTTTGCAACGTTAAAGCCACCACCTAAAGTTGATCCTTGGATCCCTACCAAGCTAGTAGTTCCGTACATATATAAGACCATGTCATCTTGAGATGCTGTGTCATTTTTAAATCTAAATAATATAGTTTTACCTAAACCTGTAACATCTGTAGATAAGGTAGATATATGAGCATTTTCTTGTATATTAACAGGTACTGCAATGTCTAATTCAGAAGCATTAGTTCCTTCAATAACAGCTTTTCCAGTTCCGGTACCATGAATTTTTAAAGCATCGGTTCCTGTTCCCAATTGAAGTTGTTTTTCATCAGCTAAAATAATTCCATCTGTAAAAGTTTTAATACCTCCTATATCAGAATTACTTGTTTTAGGAATATATAGATTATCTGACATTTCTTTATTCATAATGTCAGTTGTAGAAGGAGAATCTTTAGTAGTTCGGGTTAAACCATCTTGGAAATCATATGCTCCAGTAATAGTTTGGGCTTCAGCTGGGTTAAACAATGGTACACTATCCACTAGTGCATCAACATAATCTTTAGATGCCGCATCATTTATTGCTATGGGAGAAGGAACTTTTATATTATCAGTAAAAGTTTTAACTCCGGCAATTGTTTGATCTCCTGTTATTTTTACAGTATTGCTTAGACTTGTATTAATTTCATCCTTGGTATAAGTTGTAGCTTGAGGCGCAGCAGCATCGGCAGTTGCTTTAATATCGGCTACTTCAGTTTTAGTCGCATAGTTATTGTCTATTTCAGTTTTAGTATAAACATCTGTCGAGTCAACTTTAGAGCTTAAATTAGTATCAACATAGCCTTTACTCACAGCTTCATTTGCAAGCTGTGCTTCTGCAATTTTTAAAGGTTTAGAAAATTCCCAAGTACCGGAAATAATTTGGTTGCTAGAAGAATCAAATTGTGAAATTGCAGATATAGAGGTATCAACATAAAGTTTATTAGCTGCTTGATTATTTGTAGTTGGAGTTTTAACAGTTAATTCAGCCTCTCCATTATATCTAAAGTCCCATAAATCGGTGGGAATTACCCAGCCTCTAGACCAAATTCCATTTTTAACAATTTTATGGCTTAAAGAAATAGCAGTTTTATTAATATCAGTAACTGCAAATTTATGAGCTCCATTATCTGCAATAGTAGGAGAACTATTAGTTAATCCGATAGTAAATTCTCCCAAGTCATTTGTTTGGATTTTACCAGACGGTGTAGTAATAAGATCAGTAATATTAATACTCGGAGTATTAATATTTCCACTAAAATTTGTATCGGAATTTGAAGTAAAATCAACAGCACTAGTTACCTTAATTGGTATTGAAGTTAAACCAGCTATAGTAGGAACTCTTATTTCATTATTAAATGTACTTACTCCAGTTAAAATTAGACCTTGTGCTTTTAATAATGGTGTACTAGTGTTTGGTAAATTAAGAGTGGTATCATTTGATGTAATTACAGGTCCAGATTCTGAAACTTTTAAGCCCTTTTTAAAAGTAATAATTTCATCAAAAGTATTAGGAGCTAAGAAGATATTTGTAGAGGAAAGTTTTGCAAAATCAGATGTATCGATAGCACTTTGACCTACTAATTCAAATTGTTGATTAACCGGGTCAAAAATATATTCATCATAATTATCAGGGGCTGTACCGTCTTTAGGAACAAAATATAAAGTATTTTCCTTTGCTTCGGAAATAGGAGGAAGAGCATCGACAAATATAATTTTTAAAAATCCATAAGTCGGGTCAGAGCCGGAACCAGATCCGCCAACTTTACCGGTTCCGGCTAAATTAAAAGTTTCAACGATAGATGCGTCATCTTGAGAAATATTAACTTTCCAAGTAGGAGCAATAAACAAATATTGTCCCACTTCAGAGGCATTTAATAGAGTATATTCTATATTATTTTCACCAATTGCTGTTACTTTACATGGAACAGAATAAACAGTGAGGCAATAACTTTTGCCTTGCGTAACATCTTTTTGCATAATACGAATATTTAAATTACTTTAGATAGGCAGATGATTAGACTGCGCTTAAAATAAAAAGGCTTAGGCAGATTAGTTTCTGCCTAAGCCTTTTTTAAGGTTAAATTGTTTTAATGAATAATTTAAAATTCGAATTCGAGTTCAAAATCATATTTGAATCCGAGATCAAAATCAGGTTTGAATTTGAAAAAGTTACTATTAAATGAGCAAATTGTCATGGTTTCTAATTTTATTAAAAATTATTAAAATTAGTTTATTATGTTTAATAATTGGCTACACCATTATAGCCTCTACTCTTTATTTTATTAAGCAAAATTCAAGAGTTTCTTTTGTATATCTATTTTTTCTGGTCTAAAGAAACAATCCTTAAAATCAAAATCAAATTTCATTCCTCGTTTAAGAATATTCAATGACCCATTTATATCAGCATTAATTACTTTCTTTTTATTGCTCAGGTATAAACCTCTTTTTATTCTCTTTCCTTTATAAGTTTCATGTTTACAGACTTCTTCATTATCCAAGAAAGAGCATTTAGATGTATAAGCCTCGTTTAATTCAATTAAATGACCTCCTTTTTCCTCTATCTTATATTTTAACATGTTTATTAGTAATGAATAAGGAATAGAAACAAAGTTTTGATTATTTTTCTTCCTAATATTAATTTCTTGTTTCCATCCTTTATTATAACCAATAAAACAAGTTCCTATATTATTCTGTTCCATTAGTTCAACGATTCTCCTTGAAGTTTTATGAAGATAATCCTTGATTTTCATCATTCTCTTCATTTCCAATCGTCTAAGTCTCCTAGAACTCTTCAATTTACCTTTTAATAATAAACTCATTAAATGAGCCTTATGTTTGTTATAGTATTGATTTATAGATTTTAATGGTCTACCATTAACAAGGTTAGATATATTACCAATGTTTGAAGTTATAGCCATTAAATTATTCAATCCTAAATCAATTCCTATAGCTCTGGCTTGATCCAAGTGATTTTCATTTATATCTTTATTATAAATGATTTCTACTTGAATATAACCAGTTTTAGGTATTAAACGAACTTGTTGGAAAGAGGAGAGATTTGTATGAATCGGCAGTTTAATATCGCGTCTAAGGTTAATAGTTCCATCTTTTTGTAATTTAGCGTCAGCAGTAGTGTAAGTTAAACAATTTAACTCATCTTTCTTTTTATAAGACGGAATTCTTGGTCTACCTCTGAATTTAGACGAGTCTCTCTTATAAGATTTAAGAGCAGCAAACCAAGATTTCATTGTTCTATCCACTTGAAACACAATTTGTTGTGCTCCATTTTTCTTCATCATTGAGCAAAAATCAATATCTTTTATTTCATTTAGTCTGTTTACAAGAGCAAAAGAAGCGATGAATTTATCATGATTTATTATGTCTTTAAACTCAGGAATATTATCGTGTTTCCCTGTAAAGGCTTGACGGTAAACATATAATACTCTGTTATAAAGATTTCTTGAACGAAGACATTCCTCTAAAATCCAATTGTAGACAGGATTGGATTCTTTGATTATATGTATCTCTGTTCTTTGAACTATCATTTATTATAAGTATTTAACCTAGTTCTTATAATAATAAGAAGAAAAATAAATTTTATTATAATTCTTGATAAAGTTTAATATTTGTTAATAAAAACGTATCATAGTTGTATTTGAAATTATGGGCAATATTTGCTTTCTTGTTAATTTAGCCATTATTTTTCATGATTGACTTTAAAGTTTTAATTGCTCGATCAATAGATTTATTATCCGTAAAAAGAGAATAATCTGCTGGAGGCCTTGTTAATTCAATAAAATTTCTTTTAAAATAATTATTCTTCTCTTTTAAATGATAGTATTCTTTGAGACGAGCTTTAATTGCCTGGATTCTACGTTTTCTTTTTGAGGGCTTCATTATTTTCTAATGTTTTTATTGTTTCTTTAATTTTTGATTTTGTTTCATCTTGATTGTTAATCCAATCTTCTTCTTTGATATGAATTAGCTCAATATTTTTTTCTTTGGCTAATGAATCTTTTAAATCATGATAACCCGGTAATCTTTCCTCATGTATTTCATGCCAATATGTTCCATCATATTCAAAGGCTAGTTTTAATTCAGGAAGATAAATGTCAAGTTCTTTCCCGCCCAATTGTATTCTATCATTTGAAATAATTTCACCAGAATAAATTGATTTAATATATTCTCTAACTTCGATTTCACCTTTAGACTTGAAGATATGTTTTCCACATTCTGGACATCCTTTTCCCTGATAATGATTAATGGGATGTTGAGTAAAAGTTCCATGAATAGGACATATGATTTCAATTGGAGTCATCATATTCACATAATTCATTTTATCATAAGAATATTTGTTATTATGAATGCCATTACAATAGTCAATAAAAGCTTCTCTATTTGTCCCTTTTGGTTTTTGCTGCTGAACTTTAGATATTATTTTGCTAAGTCTTTCTTTTGAACAGCTTTGGCAGCCTCCATATCTTTGTGGGTCAATATGAGATCTAGGATCTTTAAAAAATGAACCATGAATTGGACAAATAATTTCTACTTTAGTATAATTATTGATATAGTTGACTTTGGAATAATTATAAAAGCTATTCCATTTTAGATTAGCTTGTTTAATAAACTTTTCTAATCCTTTTGATTTTGTTTTGGAACGAGATATTTTTGCACATTCTGGACATCCGCTTTTTAGAATATAATGAGCGCCTGGAGTAACCTCAAAATCTCCATGTTCCGGGCATATTACGATTACTTTTGTTTGTTTGTTGATATAAATTGATTTATCATAGTTGTACTTGAAATTATGGGCAATATTTGATTTCTTGATAAATTCTTCTAATGTTTGCTTCTTCGGCATTGCTTATCTGTATATGCTTATACTCTTTTAACCTTTTTGCTGAGAAAAAATCTTTAATTTCATTTTTGGTTTCTTTATTAAATTCAGTCCAGTCATTTCCCCATACTTCAATTAAAGTAATTCCGGCATTTTTACAAAGTTGCCTTTTATAGTCATGGTACCCTGGATCATTTTCTTCATATAGAGCATGCCAATAATTCCCATTATATTCAAAGGCAGTTTTTATATCAGGAAGGTAAATGTCTAATTCTTTGGGCTTAATAAAAGCTCTTGAATTAAAAATCATTTCATTTTCATAAATTGTTCCGAGAAATTCTCTAAGTTCAAGCTCTTGAGTAGAAATTAAATGAGCACATTGACTGCATCCTTGCCCGTATAAATGGGCTCCTGCTTTTTGTTGAAAATCGCCATGGACAGGACAAGTAATGGTAATTGTATAATTACAACCCGTATAAATTGTTTTGTCATAGATATAAAATCCATTATGTTTTTCAATACAGCGATTGATAAACTCTTCCTGCGTTAGCATTTTAGAGCCATAACATTCAAAACATCCTTTGCCGATTAAATGAGTATTGGGTTTTTGCCAGAATGAACCATGTTTTCGACAAATGATTTCAATATATGTCATTGCATTAATATATTTTGATTTTGAATAATCATATTCATCTCCATGAACTTTTCTGGCGTCTATGATAAATTGTTCAGTAGTTTTGGTAATGGTTCCGGCACAATCTTTACAGCCTTTTCCTCGTATATGTCCGGCAGCCAGTTGTTTAAAGTCACCATGAATAGGGCAAGTTACAATAATATAGTCATCATTGCTCATACCAGTATAAACTGTTTTATCATAACTGTAATAATTATTATGTTTCTTTTTACATCGTTTAATAAATTCTTCTTGCGAAAGCTTCTTTGGCATTTTATAAATTAAAATTAAATTCTTTTTTTAATTTAATAAATGTCTGAAAAATAATAGGTGGTTTGGGCAGGTATAAAATAAAAATCCCGATGAGATCAATTCTCATCGGGATTTTTAAAGTTTTGGTTAGCTTAACCTATTAAGCAATAGGCTTCGTATTAACCGGATTTTCAGGAGTGTTGGTAACCTGAACCGGATAACCACCTTGCTGACGAACATCAGTAAGAGCGGAACCATTCGGGAATGTTCCAGGCCAGTTATTGGCAGGAGCGCCAGACGGCGGCAAGCTATTTCCGAGCGTATCGATTAATACGACATGATAATAGAGATTGGCGCCAAAAAGGTTATCGACAACACCATATCGGGTCATTAAACCAACCTGAGGTTCAAACGACACAGGATCCACAACCCTTTGCAGGAGTATTGGGATGTATGGACAAAACAGAATGCCTGCGTCCCAGTATTCGCTACCCTTATAGCCAAGTAGAGCAAAGTCCGGAATACCCTGAGTACGAGCTTCTCCACCAATGGTATACTGTCCTTGATTATCCCAGGAATTATTCATCCAGGAATTATTCTGAACAGGCGTACGGGTATCACGGAAGACAGTGAATCGGCCATTACCGATTGTACCAACCTTAGCAATACCGGAACTATCCGTAGAGATTGTACCATTAACTTCCATAATGGCATACTGAGGAAGCGTTTCCAATAAGGAGCAAACGTCCGGAGTAGCGATAATGAAGTTAGCTGGGCCACGACGGTTACGAACAGCCATACGGTTAGCCATCTGAATGATGAACTGATAAAACGCGCGGTCACGTTCACCCATCCAACGAGCATCAGCCTTAGAACCATCCCAATAGGAATATTCATTAGCAGAAAGAGCGGCATAGAGCATACGAACAATCATTTCACGGTCAATTTCGGCCTGAAGTTCGTAGGACATCATGGAAGTAACTTCCTGTTCGATGTCGATACCGTTCATGTTACGAATATCCTGTTCGAGTTCAAGCGTCCAGGAGGTACCGATACGGCGGGTACCAGCTTCAACAGCTTTCTTCTCGAAGGTAAACTTCGTACGAGGAATACGGCCAGTAGCTTCATAGTCACCCAAGAGAGCGGCAGTACCGAGGTCCTGATCAGAGAACGTAAACTTACCACCGGCAATGTGGGTAGCCTTAAAGAGAGCATTCGCAGCAGCAATCGCTCTCTTACCTTCATCAGTGTCAGGAATTGTATACTTGGTTGTACCGTCGGACAATGTGAATTCAACACCAGGAGTAGCTCCGGAGATAATCACAAGGTCGGCAACAGCCTTAATCTGATAGGTAGCACCAGCATCAGAAGCATTCCAAGTGGTTACAATATCAGCATCGGTATAAGGAGCACCCGTTTCTTTATTGATCGTACGGTTAAAGAGGTTGTTACGACGACCAGTAAAGGAAGTGTCGAGGTAGTTATAACCCATTTCAGTTCCAGGGGACTTAACCGTAGCTTCAAGCTGCTTCATATCCGCAGGAGCCGGAGGATTGGCAGTATCTTCGGCACGGAAAGTATTCACACCGTATTGAGGTCCAGTCGTAGGCGGATTAGTCAGCGTACCGGAAGAACGAGCTTCATGAAGAGGCCCTTGGTCATAGCGATAACGAATAGCAAACGCAAGGGAAACAGGTCCGGACATCGGCTGGACACCGACAACTTCATTGGAAATAAGTTCTGGGAACGTACGACGAATCATCGGAAGAAGAATCTTCGGTAAACGATTGTCGCCCTTCGCATAGGTATCGCCTTGAGTAATCGCACCACCAAAAGAGGCGTTGGCACCCCAAATGCTGGAGCTGTTCGGGTTCATATCTTCCATCAGGGCGTTAGCCTGGTTTTCAAGAAGAACAGCCGTAACGGCACGCGTATGCTTATTTTCAATAGGAGCAACGTGTTCAGAAACGAGCAGCTTCTTCCACTTATTCACACAGTTCTGATAGAACTGCTTGTTCTGCTGAACAGCAGCGCCAACAGACTGAGTTTGTACTTGTTGAGTCTTTTTCATAAAAATTATATTAATTTATCTTTGTTTTTGCTTGAATATCAAGCGATTTTTGAGGAGACGGAATTCTTGTCCGTAAGATTAAATTAACTGATGCTTGAAAATTGTATAGTTAATTTCTTTGGTTATACTCTAATAACAATTGATATTTAGGTTTTTAAAGCAACTCTTAATAATCAGAAGACGCCATTTCGGCAGCAATTTCATCAATAAGAGAGAAACCGGAGTTATTAGAAGAGTTTTCTGTCATCAGATCTTTTGTACGGCGGGGTTCGGTCGGAAGCTTTTTCTTATCTCGTACCTTCAGGGCTTCTTCCTTAAGAACAGTACGTTTCTTTTCTTGACCTTGCCTATAAAGATCTAAAATATAATTGAAATTTTCATTAATGAACTTAATATCCTTGCCATGAAGCATGCGTTTCATATGAGAGGCTTCAGCTTCCGGCAGCTTGGCAGTCCTGGATTCAATCAAAAGATTAGCCTCGGAATTATAAAGAGATTCTTCAAGCCGCTGGTTTTCTTCTTTAAGCTTTTTAATATAAGAAAGAGCTTTGGTCATTTTTTCACGAGCTTCAAGAATTGGGCCGGAAATAGATTCCTTCATCAAAGCGGAATCAACACCAAGCTGAGTGCGAAGGCCTTCAAGAACAATGCGGGCCGTATTATTAAGGGCAGCCTCTTTGATAATAGAATAATCTACAATATTGCCAATTTTAGATTCAATGAATCGTTCGATATTTTTGGCAAGGGAAGCTTTGAACTTTTCAGCATCTGTTCGAAGAGCTTCAGTATATTTGGCTTTAATTGATTCAAGCAAAGCCTTATCCTTTGCATCTTTCTTCTTAAGAAGATTAACCAACTTTACCTTATGGTTTTCATCAATCTGCTTGACGAGTTCTAAAATTCGCTTTTCAGCTTCATCGTCATATTGATGAAGTGCAGATTCTACTTGAATTTGAACCTGCTTGTCAAATTCTTTTTTAATATCGGCAAGATCGGCTTCCGATAAAACATTCTTTAAACTTTCGGGAATTTTCATATTCTATTATTAAAATAAGTCGGTTTCGCGTTCAGCCTTTTTAAGCTTCTTGGCGATATTTTTCTTAACGATGGTTTTTAGTACAGAAGCGGCAGATTTGGCGTCTTCTTCTAAAATTGCCTGTACAAAAGATAAGCAATCTTTATCTAATTGTTTTACTTTCTTTGTTTTCTTAGACATAAGGTTATTTACGATTTGTAGTAATTTCGTTAAAGCTCTTAAGGAAGTCAATCACTGATCGTTTAATATAGTCGTTTCGGTCTCCAATTGGAAGATTCGTAAATTTCTTACTAGTATCATCGTAAAGTTTTTCCATTCGAATAGAACCGTCAGATTCACAAACAAATTGGGCAGACTCTAAAATACCATCTACATAAGCGCTCGAAAAACTTGGATCCGAAACCGCATCTATGGCGACCATACGCAAATTTGAAACTCTTGAATAACCTTCAGATGTTTCCGTCAGCTGGCCAAGGCAGCGGGAAGACATGCCAACTTGAACGCCATTATTAAGAAGAGATTTTAAAAGATCACCTTTGGGCGTACCAACTAAAACTTTAGACTTGCCGTACCAAACATTATTATCTTCCTTTAATTCAACAACCAAATGGCAAGCGGCTCCAAGATCAACTGAAGCAGATTCGGGGTGATTTAATTCTCCAAGTGCACGCCCAAATTTAATCTTTTCTTCGGTATAGCGATTAACTTCGCGGCGAAGTTCTTCAGCTGGATATAAACGATTATTTCTATTAATAATTTCAGAACCAAGATAAGGACCAGTCAAATATAAAGCCCGTTCTTTGTGAAGACTTTCTTCTTCATATAATATTTGTAAAGGATCCATTCGGGAAGGATCGGGCATTTCACAAATTAATTTATAAGGGGTTGTTGAAACCATACTTTATTAATAATTAAACTTATTTACGTATGAACAACTAATTTTTAAAAGATTAGCGCTTTTTGCAAAGATTTTTAATTAAATTTCATTCCTTAAATATCTTTCATGACTGATTTATCTCAAATCGCTTTAGAAATTTTTAATGAAGGAGTTTTTGATGATCCCGCAAAGTGGGACGAATGGGAAAGGAAGCTTGCCGATAAAGAACGAAGAGCTTCAGCCAGAGAAGAGGCTAAGGATTTATTAAGATATGATGATAACAAGTATGGCAGTTTAGCTAAAATCTTTAACAAAGGATCTGAATGGAGAAGGGCTTCCGTAGATCAATTAAGAAAATGGATGAAGTTAAACCCCGGCTTTTATATTACTGTTGTTGATACCGATCAAATTGGATCCGGTACTCGAGTTCCTCCGATTAAAATTACTGAACCTATTAATAATAGTTTTATTCCTCGCCAAATTAAAACATTTAACCGTGGAGAAAAAGCCTTAGGATATGGACGAAAAGGTTCAGCTCAAAATATCAAATTTAAAGATATTTCTAATGTTTCTGCGTTAAAGAAATATCCTGATATTATTACTTTTAATTTTGATGAAATGAGCCCTTCCGGAGCAAACAGGCATTCTTATCGAGTATTGGTAACTCCGAAAATGCCTTCTGAAGAAACATTGATTGCCTTTAATCCCACCGGTAAAGAACAATATAAAGAAATTGAAGAAGAAATTTAACCAATATCTTTTTCAGTAAGAATAATAAATTTTAAGCCGTTTTTGGATGCAAATTCAGAAGCGGCTTTCCATTTACTTTGATTTTGACTGAATGTTATTTGTTCAGTTAATAAAGTCTTTTTCCTTTTTCGCTTTGTTGCTTCAGGCTCTATAGTTTGCCGGTAAGGCTTAATTTCAATTAAAAAAGTTTCTATCTTATTTTCTTTTTTAAAAGAAGCAGCCAAATCGATATAATAAGTATGCCACTTATTATCTCCTTCCCAGAAATAAGGAATTTTTACTCCTTCTGAATTCCATTTGATACACTTGGGATTATTATCCAAAAATTGAAAATACTTTAACTCTAAACCTGAACGGTAAATTGCATATTCTCCGATAAACTTATGTTTATTTTTTGGATAAAAATAACCTTGATTATATCGTTTATTTCTAGCTAATCTTAATTCTCCCATTTTTAAACTGGTACAAACTGAGAATATTTTACCATTATTAGAGCTGGACTCCGCGTTGGTCGAATAATACCAATACTAATATTATACAGATGAGTATTCGTTAATGTCCCAACATCGCCCTGGTCTATAAACAGCTTATAGTTTCCTGTAGTTTCATTCGGCAGTAATATTTGAATATTTTGAGGAGCAACTGAAAGGTTCCTGGGGTCTAAAATAAGAGTATTATCAATATGGTAATTTTGTAATGTTATTTTATCAATATAAAGATTAACGATAAGAGTATTTGTTGAAGATAATGAGCTTGGCCGAAAATAATATTTTCTAGTTAAAAGATCTGTATAAATATCAATTAAACTTCCACTAGTTGTATTATTTATAATATAATTACTTCTTGCTAAAGCAAAATAAGGATCTATTTGTATTTTAGTATAAGCGTTATTACTTAGTTCACCGGGATGAGTACCAGTATAATTAAAATTAGCAGAATTCTTTAAAAATGGTCCTTTAGTATAAGCTGAAAATGATTCAAATATCAATAAGGGGCCACAATAATATGTAGTAAAGCGATAATTACCTGAATCTTCAACACAAGTAATATAACGAAGGGCGGCCCTATCAGTAAAACGCTGAGATAAAGTAACTTCACTCTCATTATTAAGATATAATTCATTAACTAAATCAGTGGCTTCATGAGGTCCAATAAAAAATGGAGAGTTCCAAATTTTAATTTGATTAGGATTAGAGCTTATACTTTGAGTAGCTTCATATCCATTATTAATAGTAAAGGAACTAAAATTTCCGCCAATTTCATCTGGAATAATACTTGCTGGTAATTTATCATTAGCACCGATTAAAGGGATTGTTCCATTTGTAGTTCCTGTATTTTGATAAGCAGCAGTTTTAATGCCAATAGTATTAGTCAGATAAGATTTAAATGAAGTTTCTTCTAATCCATAAAAAACATCAATTTCTGAACCATTCGGGCCAAGAGGTGCAATAGATACGCCTAACCCGTCTAGTGCTCCGATTCTTAAAGTTTTAGCAGTTAGTGTTGTACCCGGATTACTAGAATTAACAATGCCAATTCCTCCGCCCACACTATCTGGAATAAATGAAGCATCTAATTTACCATCAGCCCCAGTTGCTGGAATAACTGGGTCAGGTCCGGATGTTGCTGTTAAAGAAGAATTGAGGAAATAATTAATACCTTTCCATATTTCTCCAGTTGAATAATACTTTTCAAAAACAGAAACACTAAAACCAGGAGTTTCCTCACCATTATTATCCTGTGCTGTAAAAGCAAAACCTTGAATAAAATCAGACGGAGGATTTACTGGCGGCAAACTAGAAGAAGATGTAAAACCAATAATATTTCTTGGCATGAAGCTTCTATCAAGTTTACCTAAAAGTTCAGGCGCAGCTCCTGTTCCGTAGGTTTCAGGAATAGTCGGAGGATAAGGTCCTGCTGGGGCGATAGATTGAATATTTAAAGAGTCTTTAACTCTTGCAGTATCTAAATTTACTGATATAAGAGATTTATCTCCAGCATCACTCCCTACAATATAAATTGGGCCAGTTCCAAATATAGTAAAACTATTTCGTTCTGAAGTTAATCCTTGGTTAGTTTCGAACCAAATACCAGAAATTTTGGTACTAGCAAAATCTTGAACTTTCTTAACAGCATTTGCAGTTGCTGCTTCAGTAGTAGAAGTAGAATTTGTATTATCATTTAATTTAACAATACCTGAAGCCGATACAGAAGCTGCAGGAATTCCAGTTAAAGAACTCCAGCCAATATTTGCCGGGAGAGTAATAATACCATTGACAGGAGTATAATTTGTTCCTAAAAAGGTAATAGAACTAATGGTTCCAGACGGTGTAGTAATTCCAGAAATATCATCCGCAGTATAAGTTCCTGGAGTTTTAGTGACTGTAATCCAATAGGTTCCTTGGACATTTCCTCCTAGAACAAAAATCATATCTCCTTGTTTAGGAGTAATTCCAGTAGTAATGCCATTAATAAATATTACAATATCATTTATATTATCAGCAGAAGCTATATCAAACTTATCATATAGGGCAATATCTCCAATGACAGATTCAGGTAATTTACCCCGGGCGTCTAAAACAGGAATTTGTCCAGATGCTGTACCGGTATTAATAAGAGCAGCAGTACCTAATCCTAAAGCTTCCCTGCTTTTTACTGCATCAAGATTGAAGGAAATTAATGCTTCTTCACTTCCTTGTACAGTAGTAGTAATTGGTCCTCCAATGGTGAAATTTAAAGAGGTAGCTTCAGTAACAGTTATGGTACTGTTTGTTACTGAAATTCCATTGATATAAGATTTCCCTGTCTTGTCACTAATACCGGACTTTTGCATGATGTTCAAATATTTAAGATTTGATCAAGGAAGAGCTCCATAGGTTTATTTCGGCAAGCTTTGGTATTGCCTTTGACCGTAAACCAGTTTCCAAATGTAACAATAAAGAAAAGTTTATAATATTTTTCAATATATTTTAAATCACAATCATAATTCCAGGCAGTACAAAGTCCATCATCCTCTTTTTTATTGGGATTCCATTCAGGCATAATATAAATGCTATTAGGCATAGAACAAATAGTTGCCAAGCATCCAATGGTCATATCTTCGGGGGCTGACGTTTCATGAATATCACAGTCATTAGCCATTTTAATCATCTTATCTAAAATATCATTTTTAATAAGATAGCATATTCCAGAAAAAATACTGCCTGGCCGATGAGAAGCAGCAAACATACAGCTTTCAGTATCATAAAACTTATCAAATATCTCCCGATGTGCAATCATTGTATCTGAATCAAGCTTAATTGATACTCCGGCCCTCCCTTTAGTAGATTTTTTTATTTCTTCTAAAATACCAACGACACATTCTTTACCGTTTAAATTATGTTTTCTGTCAAAAGTGGATTGACGATAAAAAATGCCAAGTTCATTTAATTCTTTAATCTTTTCTTCTGAAATGGGATGTTTATCATCATCAATAACATTTACCTCAACATCATCGCCTAATACATATTTGGCTGAAAGAGCACTGTATTTTACAATCTCTTCATCTTCTTTATATGTAAAAATGTTTACAAAAAACTTTTTCATTTGATATTCAAAAACTTATAAATTTCCTTTAGTTGGTCTTCAGTAAAATCTTCCTTTGTAAAAATACGTTCAGAAGGAGAAGAAACATTATTTTTAATTAACTCGACTCCAAATTGATTTTTAAAGAAAATTGGTAAATCAGATAATTGAACAACTAATGGTTCAAATCCTTCTTTTCTGATATGTTCAAGGTATTTTTCCTGTTGAACTACATGTTCATCACAGCAAACTAATTCTCTTGTAATATAAGGAAGAGACCAAAGATGTTCTTTAATAAAATCCTCTTTTGATAAATTAAAATTATAGTATTTGTTATATTTGTTTTTCCAGGACCAATTCAGCCATCTTAGAAATCTTTTAAATGGATCTTCTAAAACTACAAACTTAATATAGTCAGGATAAGCATGGCATTTTGCTATATTTTGAATAACATTCTTTTCGAAACAATATTGCGGATTATTCCAGATAAAAGAATGATCCTGAATAGTATCATATGTTCTATCATGAACCATTGAAGTTTTTAAAATAGAAGAACAACCATTTTTGCTGATAATAAAAGAAATAAATTTTAATTTATGACAAATATTAGCTCGAACAAACCAGCATCCTCTAATAAATGGTGTTTTGTTCAAATACATAAACCAATAATTTTTGGAAATTGGATTATATTCTAAACGGTAAACTTGATTTTGATAATCTACATAAAATCCTTGTTCATCTTCATGATAAATTTTTATTTCTAAATTCATATTTGGAGAAGTTATAATCATTTTCTCCAGGTCAATGTCAATAGGAAATTTAATTGGTCCTTGAACTAATTCAGATTTCATTTTTTAATAAAATTATTATATGCTTCTTTATATTCTTCTGTATCTCTGGTGTATTTGTCACAAACAAAACAATGAATATTATGATTCCAATATTGATTTAGAATGTTATAGGCGACATTGGCCCGAACAGTAGAAATAATTACATTAAAACCCTGGACGACTAATAAAAAAGCAATTCCTGCAATTATTTCATTATTTTTTATTCGATCTTCGTCAGAATATCCTAAATCATGGGTAACAAAATGTCGTACTCCATCTCCGTCAAGAACAACTGTTGGATGAATATTTCCATTAGATTCCCGATATTCAAGAATCTTTTTAGCCAATGTCGATTTTCCAGATCCGCTTTCTCCGCAAATACAAAGGATAGAAGGGGAATCTTCAGCTCTAAAGCATTTATTAAATTGATTTACTTTTCTAAATTTTTCTTCATTCATTAAAAAAATCCTTTATCCCTTAAATGTTCCATAGCAAAAGGAACCGAATTATCTTGTGCTTTTCTCCCGTCTCGCTCAGAAGTGTAAGGGTGTTCATATATATATTTGATTATTTCCTCTACTGTTTTAAAATGAGGCATACATGGTTCGGTAACAAAAGAATCTCCTAAACTACGGTAACCTTTAAAATAGAGTTCGCAAACAGGAAGAGTATATTTTTGAATATATCGCCAAATATTTTCTTCGGTAAAATTAAAGACAGGAGAAAATCTGGTATGATTTTCCTTTTGAATAATATAATGGTCTTTACTTCTTACTCCTTCGTCAGAAGCTCTGAATTGAATAGAAACTAAATCAATATTCTTTTCTTTAATAAGTTTTTCATTAGCCAAAGCTTTGGCTTCCATTAATTCATAAGAAGTATTTCTTTGATAGTCTAGACCTAAAGAATTATCAAATTTAAAAAACTTTTTCTTAAAGAGAAGCTCATAGATATTGATTATATGATTTACTTCCGGAAAATCAAATCCTGACCAGGGAACATAAACAGAAAAATTATCAATTAATCCTGCTTGTTTAATAAGATGAAGTCCGACTAAAGAATCTTTACCTCCAGAAAAGAAAATAGCATTATGCTTTGTTGAATCAATATTTTCCTTTAATAAAGAAATAGCTTCTGCCTCTACATCAATAAGCTCTATAGATTCATTATCTCTTATTTCTTTTATTAAATCAAAAATTATAGATCGAAAATTATCTTCACCTAATTCAGTATCGAAATTATAACAATTAGGACTTGTATTTTTATTATCGACTGGATAATGAGAATTTATTTTATAAAATATTTTATTTTTCGGGAGAAGTTCCTTAATAAATTCAAAATATCTTTCACTTTCCTCTTTTCTATTATAATCACTAATGAAAATTACAAGTGAAGCAGCATTTATCCCCTGCTTAATTTGGTCAATATATTCCTTATGTCCGGGACAATCATAAAAACAAATTTCAAGCCCGAAATAATTGCAAAAGATTTTTGCACATTTAATAGTTCTAGTATCGTCATTTCCATAAATGTCTTTACCATCGGAATAATGAACTTCTTTCATTAAGGCATCAGGATTAACTGTTCTCCCTGTTAATATTTTTACTGCTTTGGAAATGAAAGTTGATTTACCAGAATCTGGTGGTCCTACAACTGCAATTCTGACTTGCTTTGACAAACACATTATAAACATATTATAACACAAAAACCCGGATAAGTTTTTCTTATCCGGGTTTCAAGTTTATATTATGAAAAAATCATTTATTAATAACTTTAATTTGATCCATATCTCGAATTGGTACGAATTCTAAAATATACCAATCTAATGGTTTTTCTGCTTCAACCAAAGAAACTGTAGAACCGTCTTTAGCAATAAAAGAAATAGAACAATTAAGCTGTTTATAGATTACTATTCTAATTAAATCGCCAATTCGATTATTAGTGAAATCTAAAATTAAAGATTCGATAGTTGAATCTACAGAATTAATATAAATTACATTACCGTTTAAAGTAGTATCAAAAATCCATTTTTTATTAATCTCATCATAAACATAATGATTTTCTAAAGAAGTTGTATTAAGAACATCAATTTCATTTACTCGAGAAATTAATAAATCTTTATGAGCATTTAAATCAGTATTATGCTTTTCAATAGCATCTGCAATAGCTTTATCCATTTCATCCTTGTTAGGATATTCCGGCTCTGGAGGAAGTGGAGGCTTACAGTTATAAATCTTTACATAAAAAACTTGAGATTTAATTGTCTTATTACCGGCAACCTGAAAAATAAATTCTCCATCCATGACTGCAGTTCCTTCAGCCACCGATTGAATATATTCAAGTAAGGCTTCACCAGTAAAGGAGACTTGTCCAGTCCAAGTAGTTTGGTCAAATAATGTAAAATCGACAGAAGTAACTAAAAGACTATCTTCAACTCCAACTTGGCCTTTCTTATAAAAATTCAAAGTAATATTATTAACTGATTCAAAACAAGCACAAGTAGGAAGATCAAACTCTAAAGAAAGATCTTGAGTTTCTCCATAATAGGCAATAGGCCAGGGAGTAATCAGCTTTTTAAATTTGTCAAATTCTAAGACAGTCATTATGACTTTTATTTAAAATAAAAAATCCCATGGAGAATTGATCTCCATGGGATTTCATTCAAAGACTGTTAATATCTGGAAATTTAATATTTTCTAATATCTTTTGATCATTATTCTCTAAAGCAACTTTTGCTTCATCCTCTAATCGTTGTTGAATACCAATGATTTGAGCTCCTGGAAGTAATGCTCGAGCAGCAGCATTTAAAATTTTAGTAATCATTTCATCAAGAGTTAAACCTCGAGTTGCCGCTAATGTTCGAACAAAATCAGCTTCTGGGATTGTTGAATCTGGATCTGCTTGAAGAGCCCGGGCTCCTTTTTCTTGTTTCTCCCAAGTATCAAATTCTGCTTGAGAATAATTTAATTTAAGGAGATTTGCAGCATTATCGGCAGCCTCTCGAACTTCTTTAATTTTTAGCTCATAAAGAACTTCAATCGGAAAAATCCAAGAATTAGATTCTTCATCCCAAACTTTTCGGTCATCATCGGGTTCAATATCCGTCCAAGTTTTGGCTGGATTTTTACCGATTTCGGTAATGATATTAAGCTTTTTACTTTGCTTATCCCAATATTTTTTATTCCTGAAATCAACCTTAATACTCCATTTTTGAGTCTTCTTATCAAAGACTGTAACTTGATTTTCGGCAGTTTCCAATGGTTCTTTATCTGTTACATTGGAAGGCAACGGCATATAAGGTTTAGATTCCGGGTTTTTCTTGGGACTATAATAAGAATTAGGGACAGGAAAATATAAGCAAAGATATTCTTTTGTCTCAGGATCAAACAAATAATATAAAAGTCTAATATCGGGATAAATTGGTTCAGCTGAATCCGTCATATGTCATTAGTTAATGACAATTAAGCAATAAGTTTTCTTATTTCCAAAATATCAAAACATATTACTTTAGTTCCATTAGTTGTAGTCTTCTCAAAAGAAGTATGATAATGTCCGTTAAACCAAACTTCAGGATTTAATATATTAATAATTTGACAAATATTTGATTGTTCTTCCATAATATCATCAATTAACCTTTTGTCGAATTTACAACGTCTTTTAAATTGTTTATCATCTAAAGTATCTGGACGTGGACCAGTATGTGCCAATACTCCAAAAATTTTAATATCCTTAAGCAATAAAAGTTTTGCAATATTAAGCGTTGTTCTTTCTGATCTAAACCAAGTACTGCCTTCTTTCAGAATAGCCCGGTCAATTGATACGGCGCCTCCCCAAATAAAATAAATTTTATCGTTAATAAAAACAAGACTATTATCTCTAAGATGAATAATATTTGGCCATTTTTTCTCTACTTCAGATCTTATAGGATTTAGCCAATATTCCGGGTTATCGTGATTTCCTCGAACAAGATAAACAATATTATTTCTTAATTTAAGCTGCTTAGAGAAATAATTATAAAATTTAGCCGGCTTTTCTTTACAAAATCCTATTTCACAATCACCTAGAATAATAATATGAGAATCTCTAATATTAAGTTCTTTAATTTTTTGAAAAATGCCATTTATATCTTTATGAAGATCCCCACAAAGATAAACATTACCATTTATTATGTGTTCAATATTCATTTATGTAATATTCTTTAGGATTAAATGTTGCATAAGTTGCCACAATTCCTTTAAATCGTCCTTCCCTGTAAAGTCTATCTATACAAGAACCTAAACAATTTCTTTCAGCATTATCAATACATTCTTTTGCCATTTTATCAGAAAGATAAAGAATAATTACACCATAACCACTAAAACCTTTTTCTTGAAGTTTATCTCTATCAACCAAGATAGAAGCAGTTCCTATTTTATAAGTTTGAAAACTCTTTTCGGCAAAAACCCAAAAATCCATCTCGTCTATTTCATGGTTAGTTTTAATAGTATAAGTTTTAGAGTTACTAAAAGTTTCAGGAAGAAAACCAATATCATTTAGATCTTCAAATTTTGTCCGTGGAACAATATCAAATAAAATAACCGGATTAGCATTAGGGTCAATGTTAGGAATGACTATAATTTCATCTCCTTTAATATTTTCATAAATTAAACAAGGAATAAAATCATTGATAAGATTTTTCATTTCCTTGAATGTAAATTTATATTCGTCAATAAAATTATATCGGCCAATTGCTTCAGGAAAATATTGAAGATTAAGGGTATTAGTATCAATATTATTAAACATTCCTAAAAAGTTTTCAGGATTTAGAAATGTTGGGCAATTTCTAATCCAGTAAGAAAGTTTATTTCTTTTCTTAAGGAATTCTTTATTTTCTTTTTTATCTTTAAGGTTTTCATGAATATAAACAATATAGATATACAAAACTATAAAAATAGCTAAACTGGCTAAAAAAGCAATTCTCATATCAAAGGTTTATATCTTGTTCCACATCAAACTTGGCAATCAATCGTTCAGATTCAGCCTCAAGTTTTCTTTTAATTTTGTTTACTAAAATCTTATTATTTTTAGATGAATGCTTACTTCCTCCAATTGAGGAGATTCCATCTGTTAAATCTGAAGCATACTGCATATTAGCCAGGACTTCTAAATCAAATAACTTAGCTTGAAAGTTCTCTTCCAAGGCCTCAATAATTTTTTTACAATTATTAATTACAGGTTGAAGTTGAATAATTAATGCTTCTTGTTTATTACATTTTTCAAGAGTATTTTCAATTTGCTTTTCATACTCTTCTACTAAAATATCTTTTCCTCTCTTTTGAGCAATATCTTTAGAAGATTCTTGAAGTTTAATAAGCTCTTCTAAATCTTTTAATTTTCTTCGTTCGTTATTCAACCGCTGAATAAGAACATTAAAAGATAATTTCAGGGGTTCAATTTTGTTTAATTGATCCTCTTTTAATTTCTTTATTGTTTTTTGAATATTTGATTTAAACAATCCCATTTATTACTATTATACTCTTTTCTTTAAAATCGAAGGTGATTAATGTAAAAACAAAAAATCCGAAGAACTAATTAAAGCTCTTCGGATTTTTAACCACAAATAATAAAATGTAATTACGGCGCCGTAATTACATTTTATATTTTATAAAAAATCTAAATTTTTAAAGGTGATCGAATAGAATTTATTACTTCTTGAATAAGATTTTTAAATCTATCTTTATCGGCATGCCATTCTGAATCCCAGACCTCAATTAATTTAATGCCTTTCTTTTCACAAGCTTTTTGCTTTTCTTTATGATAACCCGGTTTTCGTTTCTTAATTTCATCATGCCAATATTCGCCATTATATTCAAGAGCCAACTTTAATTCAGGAAGATAAATGTCTAGTTCTTTTGGCTTAATAACTGTTCTGTCATTCTCCAAAACTTGACCGGAATAAATTGATTTAATAAATTTACAAAGTTCAATCTCTCCCCTTGAACGCTTATAACTCTTTGCACATTTATAACAGCCTTTGCCGTTCAAATGACCATTTGCTCTTTGCTCGAAAGGCCCATGGATAGGACAAATTATAATAATCTTTTTGGCATGTGATTGATAAACTACTGAAGAATAGTCATATTTGTTACCATGAATAGCTATAGCTCTTTCTATAAATCCCTTAGTTGTCAACTTTTGATTTCTTGCACACTTGGGACATCCCGTTCCTTGAAGATGAACTCTAGGATTTTGTATAAAGAATATTTTATCTTTTTTGCAAAAGATTTTTACATTTGTGTGATTATTGACGTAAACTGTTTCTGAATAATCATATTTGTCTCCATGAACCTGCTTTGATTCTTTGATAAAATCTTCAGTAGTCTTAGCTGTTCGATTTGAACATTTTGCACATCCAAACCCTTTCAAATGAGACCTTGGATTTTGACTGAACAAACCATGAATAGGACAAATTATTAAAACATTTGTATTAGCATTTTTATAGCTGACTTTTGAATAATCATATTTGCTTCCATGAATTTGTTTTGCTAATTCTATAAAAATTTCAGTGTTTAAAAATCTTCTTTGTCTTTTTATCATAGACAAAAGAATAAAATATACTTGAATTCTTTAAGGTATTAATCAAATTTAATGAAAATAAATGTTTTTATCCAACAAAGAATAACGGATTTTCTTTTACACCAAAGGCATTTCGATCGATAAGTTCTTTTTCAAGTTCTTCAATTTCTCTTTGACCTTCTGCTCGTAATCCAAGACCATCCGTTAATTGACCTCCTCCAGTAAGAGCAACAGAACCAAATTTTCCTCTAATTGATCCCAATGCCACTTTAGCTTGAGCAAGAGAATATTTGTATACCCACATTTCACGCAAGATCTCTCTAAGCGGTTTTTCCAGATAAACTTGAAGAACTGCATAAAATGAATCAGTATATCGAGGTTCAGGAAGAATTGTAAAATACTGTGTTTCAGGATTAAAATAAAAAGAACGATCTAAAGCGAGAACTCTTCGGCGAGTTTTAAGAAATTCTTGAAGACAGTGAAAACTAAGAAGGTCGAATCCACGGTTTGAAAACTGGTAACTATAAAAAGCTTGCGCTGAAAGAACACTTTGAATAGAAAATAATGAATAAGGACTTCTATTAGAACTTTCATCATAACTGATTACTTGAGCACAGCGCCTGTAATCCATCAAGTCATAATCAAAGGCATTGGCAAATTCAGTCGGAACATTATCTACTTTTTCTCCTTCAATGGTAAAATCTTGTTTTTTACTAATCTTGAAGAATCCACATAACGAAGAATTATATGTAGTAATTTCATCATATTGCTCAGCAGTAATCACTTCGCAATTCTTAACAGGCCTGTCCCATGTCGAAGGAAGCTCTTCAGCCGGTATATCCCGCAGGGCAATATAAACACGTTCTAACCGTTCAATAGTTTTATCATATGTCTTATTAAAAAGATTTTCAGGCCTTACATGTCCTTCTTGAGCTGCTGCCTTGGAAGCGATTGTACAAAGTTTGCCGATATTAATTCCTTTTCCTTTTTCGTAAATTCTAGAATCAAATAAAAGAATTTCCCGGTCCTGGACATATTTGGAAAAGAATTCAATAGCAATTGAGATAAATTCAAAAACCATATCGCGGTGCAGCTCTACGCTGACAATAGGATAACCAAGACTCCGCATAATTCGATCAGCCAAATCTTTAAATGTTTTGGTTTTATTATTCAGATTTGTAGATAAAAATGCCTTTACGGGCTTAATTTCACAGACATCTTGATTACTCATTTTTGATATTTAAAATCTTAATTCTCAGTTCTCTTTTTCCATTTAAATACTATCGATCTTTTATGAGCAACAATGTTTTAATTAATGATAATTTTATTAGCAAAAGGGCTGATTTTAATACATTAGTTGACGCATGTAAAGGTTTTACTCATACTCTAGATAATCAGCAAGATTTTCTTTCCTTTGAATTGGATGATATTCAAAGACTGGAATTAATTCCAGGAGGATTTTATACATTTGGGAATTATACGTGGAATCCGGAAAATCCTGAACCTACGCTGGAGGAAAATGGAAAATGGTCAAGGTATGGTTCACTTTATGGAAATTGTAATATTGGTACGCCGGATGAACAAACTGCCCCTCTTTTAAACGAGGAAGGCGTTTGGATCAATGATACGTCAACAGGCGTAATTGCTTATTATTACAAACAATTAACCAACCAGCAGCAAGAACAAATTAAAAGTACAGGCATTGGAGAATCTACATTTACTGTAGCTCTTCCTCCAATGAAAATTGAACGGCCGGCACCACATAATTTTACTCCTATCAACATTATTGATAAGAACTTCTTTAAAAATAGACCTAACCAGGACTCTTTTATTTCATTTGGAGCTTACGATAGAAATCGACCAAACCTTCAATTTAGATTTGTTGTAAATTTTAGAAATATCTATGACTCAGCTACAGATACTTGGACGGTTTATATAGCTAATTCAGTTAACGAACCTTTGGCTAATTGTGCCCCTGTAGAAGGCTGGGATGGATTATCCTTTAAAAAATTCAAATTTGAATATGCTCCTTCTGCCAATGATGCCATCATTGGCAGATTATATATTTTAGATGAAACAACTGGAGATTGGAATATTATTCGTGAAAATTTTGTAGCTTCTACCGATGCTGCTACATATAAAAATGCTCCGGAATGGGGATGTTACTCAACGCCAGGTGTAGGGACTATTGTTGTTAGGGATTTTAATTTTAAAGCATTCATCCGTTCAGAGTATACCTATACTCTGAACGGAGTTATTTTCCAGTCTTCTGTTGACTTAGTTAATTATTGTTTTGATAATTATTCTTATAATATTGGAGGAACAGGAAATGTTAATATTGATTGGTTCTTTAATAATCGACAAAATCAAATTGATTTAAGTTCTGGAAAAATTACTTTTGACAAAGAGTGGTTTCCGGCAGATGAAACTCTTAATTTTGACTATTTCCAAAAGAAAAATAAAACATTAAAAATTTCCGGAGATAAAGGCAGTATCACTTCTTTTGAAAATCCAGGTAAAAAAATAGCTCGAATTAACTTAAAAAGTTGTTCCAATCTTCAAATATTAGATTTAAGTGACAATCCTATTCAAGAATTAGATTTATCAGCAAATTCCAATCTTACTAGTATTAATGTTTCTAATTGTTCCCAGCTCACTAAATTAATTCTTCCTAAAGGTACTGATTCTAAATTAGAATATCTTAATATCTCAAATACCAAAATTAGTAGAATTGATTTATCTGACCTTAATACTTCTAAAGTTGATCTGGAATTAGTTTTTGACCAGCTGGCATTAACAAGCCTTGATATTACTGGAATTAAGTTAAAAAATCCCGATACATTTGGAGAAGGAGTTATTAATGTTCAAAATGACTTGCAGTATATTAATATTTCAGAAACCAATCTTTTAACAAATAAGGCAAATTTGGAAAAATTTCTTAATCTTCTTCCGAATAGATCCGGGAAAGAAGCTGGAATTATATACATGTACGGTAAAAAATATACTTCAGGCGGTATTCAGGGTTCTTCCAAGGCCATTGCCAAAACTTTAGATACTCTTAAAACTTATAACTGGCTTTTCTATCTATAATAATGTCTAATATTGTACAATTTAGTGATTTAGAGAAATGTAAATCTCTTGGATTGAAAAGTCCAATATTGATTTTACAAGATGAATCTTCTATTAAAGCTTCTCTCTTAATAGAAGAATTAGGTGATATGCTTAAGCCAACTACTATGGTCTTTCCCAAAGGACGTTTTATTTGGAGTAAATGGACATCTAACGGAACAATAAGTTGCTATGATGATTCGGCTGGAGGTACTAAGACAACAATAATACAATATCCTTATTCTGAAGTAAGTACATCATATAGTCCCATTACCGGGACTATTCCGGTAAATTTTGATTTAGCTTTTGATAAAAGCTGCTATATTACATGTAAAGAAGGCTCTCCCGTTTCATTATTCATTTATACCGGAACGGTTGGTAAATTAGACCTTTCAGCTTGCCCGACAATAAGAACAATTTATTTTAATGGACCAAATACGATTGATACTGATATTTTAGATATTAGAAATCTTCATAATTTTAATACTTTAAATGTAGATGAAGGCAATTCTATTAAAATTATTCTAGGATATTCTAAACTTCATAAAAAATATTATATTTTAAGTAATTTTACCCATGGAAGAATTATGAGTAATAATATGAGTAATATTACTCCGTTTATTTCTTCATTAAGTCCTTATAATGTCCCTACTCCATTTTATATGGTGAATTACCTTAATGAACAGTTCACAGAAAACGAACTTCAAATAGCAGCAGATAAAAATATTATTCCGATCAATGTCCGATAGCTATATTAAACTTTCCCAAATTACTTCATCATCATTAGAAAATTTACTTCCTAATGATAATCAAGTTTCTTTACCTGGATTATCTGATAATGGAGAATTATCAGATCTTAACCAGACGGCCAGGTTTGTTCAATATAAAAATACATTATCTCCCGACTGTATTGCTTTAACTTTATTACCAGATATTAATACAGTATCTTTTGGTTATCATATTAACCAAGTTGCCGAAACAGAAACAAGAAAGCTTTATGTAGAAACAAATAATAAAGTTTTTAGATACCTTGACATTAATTCAACCGAAGAAGATATTAATGCACAATTTACAATTTATGAAGGAAATCAGGCAATTAATTCTTTAATATTTTCTCCTGTTGCCCTTGATTCAAGCGGTATGATTATTCAGAATAAAGATCTAATCAAGAGTTTTACTTCCAGAAATCAAAATATTACTTCTTTAGAATTGAATCTTCCTTCTTGTTTAGAATTAACTGTCTATGAAACAAATCTTTGTTATTTGAATTTAGCTCCAGAAATGAGATTTACTTATCTTGATATAAGAGATTCATTAATCACGGGAACCTTTGAAATAAATTTAAATTCGCAAATTCAAAATATTAATCTTTCCAATAATGTTATCCAGACTTTGATTATTAATGGAGATCATACCATATTGAATACTTCTAATACAGATTTTCTTACACAGAAAGCCAACCGTTTAAGTTATGTTAAATTTAATAACTGTAGTGTAGAAAATGACCTTCAAAATGCTTTAAACAATGGTGGAATTCAGTATGATATTGAGTGAAATTTTACACAAGCTTGACGTTTCATTTACAATAACAAATTAATAGACAATATATTATAAATAATTGCATGTCTAATAATGAACGTATGTATGCGATTGTGTTTGATTTAGATACAGATAAATTGAAAGCTTTGTATTATAATACTTCATGGAATAATGCTTATAAAGATATTGAAAAAGTATTAGTAAAAGAAGGTTTTAAAAGGCAACAGGAATCAGTATATTTTGGAGATAAAGATAAGATAAATGCAGTATCATGCGTTTTGGCAGTTCAAAAATTAGCAAAACAATTGACTTGGTTTAGTGAGTCAGTAAAAGATATACAAATGTTAAGAATTGAGGAAAATAGTGATTTGGGGAAAGCTATTAAAAATACTTATTTGTGATTGTGATTTCTTAATTCAGTCAAAAAATTTTCTACTGACTCAACAAGATCTAAATATTCTGGACTCTTTTTTATAGCTTCTACAAACTGTGGATCTTTCAAAAGATATGATTGTTGATAAAATTTATAAATCGAATCATCGTCTTCCTTTATGTGTTTTAATGGTTCGGATTTATATTGTTGGGGAAGTGAGTTTGTTTTCATATAAATTACATTAAACGGGTTGAATATCTCCGGCTCCTTCCTCTGGAGCTCCTATTTCACTAGTCGCCGCTGGTCCGCCTCCAAATTCGGGCGGATTTTCAGAACCTCCCATTTCACCTTCTGGAGAACCTCCCCCAAGATTCATACCTTCACCAGGTAACCCTTCTCCACCCATTCCTCCGCCGGGTTGTTCTCCACCTTCACCTGTAATCATATTTTTCCAAGTAGGGCCATATTGACGACGCTGTTCAATTTCCCAAAGCAAAGCCGCCTCAGTCTTAAGGAATGCAATATTAGCAAGAATTTCCTTATCCGACCAGTCAAAATATTTCTTAAGGGCATAAATCTTAGAAATAATTTCATTAGAAGAAACGGCATTAAAGATGTCATTTCTCATTTGAGCAATTTGAAGCTCTCTCATGAGATAATAAGAACCAGGCTGGTTAAACTTAATATCTATATGATTTTCATGAAGATGATAACGTTGCCATAAACCTTTAAACTTAAGATGAGTAATAAAGGCTTGTTTTAAAGCATAAGCAAATGAACGTTGAATATCAGTAATAAAATCAGCAAACCGCAATTCTTCTACCAAGATCTGGCTAGGATCAGAATTAACTGCTTTTTCGGAAAAATTAAGATAAGAAGAAGGAACTTTTAAATCTCGATAAAGAGCTTTTAAGAAGAAATCCAAGTCTTTAATTTCCCCAAGATTATCCCCGCCCTTTAACGATGTAACACTAATTGCTTCACCATTCATAGGCTTAGCAAAATAGTAAGCATCAGTCATGGCTTGAGGATTATAGCGTTGGCTAATATCCCCAGTATTAATATCCATAACTTTGGATTTCCAATAATTATCCATGAGCGTTTTAAGATAACGCTCAGCAGCAGATGGAGTCATGTTTCCTGTTGGAATTGTAAAGACTAATCGTTCAGGAGCACGTACCAAACGATAAATTACAATAGCATCTTCAATGTAAGAAAGCTGGATATATCTCCTTCTTGCACGTTCAATAAAAGGAACCATATATTCTCCGTCAGCATCCCATTGTCCGGAATAAACATAAAAAAGCTGATTAGCTTGATAAGGCACTAATTCAATCTTTTGAATCTTATTGCCGTCATTCGGGTCATAAATCGGCTTTCTTCCTATGAAGGAATCAATAACTCGGGCAGCCTTTGACTTCCAAATCGTATCTACAAGATCTGCCGAAATATCAATTACTCCTAAAATTCCTTCCTTTAAATTTTCAGGTTTTGCATCATTTACAATAAGTTCCAGAAAAACTTCTCCCTCGACAAGATAACGCCAACAATAAGAAGACCCTTTTTCTTCAAAATTGAAAAGTTTTTGAAAATAATCAAATTCATCCAAAAGAGTTGATTCCTCTACTACGTCAGCATTAGGCTTGGAATACCTCATTGTAGCGACACGTCCCCGGTCATCAACCGTAATAAACTCATTAGTAATATGCTCCAAAGCATTTAAAATTTCTGAGTACTGCGCCATCATTCTGTACTCATAGAGTCTTGCGCTTTTGTTGTCGTTAAGCGTCGAATAATAAATTGAACCGTATGGATAACGCCCGAAAACTCCCTGGGCAAATTTTTCATCAGGCTTATCATAAGTGACAGAGACTGCATTATTAGCTAACCCTTCCCTGCGGCGGATTCCTGTATTGTAAAATAATTCATATTTTGGATTCGCTCCCGCCGTATCGAGTTCAATAAAGTTACCAAGAACTCTTGAATTCTGGCTAAGCTTGGACAATGCTTTACCAAGATTAGTTTTAAATCTCTTTTTGGTCTCTGCCATAATTTTCTATATTTAAAGTCCTTTAAAATAAGTCTTTATTAAATCTTTAGTTTGCTGCCATTTAAAATACTTTCATTTTATTTTAAAATATTCTTAAAATGTTCAAGTGTGGAATTTAAACAATCTTAATAAAGAATCCTTTTTCTTTTGAGATAGAAGTAAATCCGGCATTATTAAAAACATAAATGTCAAATATAGTTCCTGTAACTAAACTTTTAGGCAGTTTAAATTTAATAAGATTTTCACTCATTGAGATTATTTCTTCAGTAATTGCAAATCCAGAAACTTCTCCCATCTTAATTGTATCAATGGTAACAGGGGTCAGTCCTTCTGGCTCTAAATCAATAGGATCAACTGGTTTAACTAAGAGTCCTGTGCATTGATTGGCAAAGAAAGACCGCCCTTCAATTATTAAAGTTTTTTCAGATTCAATCGAAATATAATTTTCAATTCCTTTTCTCAACCGAATATTATCGACAATTACATTAGTAATGGAAGGCCATCCATCTTTATTAAAATATTCTATTCCTTTTTCTCCAATTTTAGCTACATTTGTATTATAAGCCATTTCGTTCTCCACCGAAGTAATAACTCCGAATTTTTGAGAAGGCCTGTTGAAAATCCATCCTTCAATAGTAAATTCGGATGTTCCATGAATAAGCCAATTTTGATTTTCTTCGGCTGTTCGAGGGTAATCAATTACAAAATTACCGCCCCATAAAGCTTGACATCTTATTTCTTGAGAGCCAGTCTGTAATTCCTGAGGAGTCTGCCATGATATAAAAAAATAAGGATTAGTAAATGCAGCAAAATTAGTAAACATTTGCCAAATATCTCCAAAGAATTTTGTATAAAAATTTACGCTAAGATTGATCTTAATAGGAGTAGGCTGTTTATATCTTATCTCCTTAGGAGACATATATGTTCTTGGCTGTAGCTGCTTATTAAAAGATCTTGTACTGTCGAAAGCAATTGACTGGACCTCTCCAACTACAACCGGTAAGGTAATATTACCAGCGGCATTTACAATGTCGGTAAAAACCCGTGTTTTATTTCCGATAAGATAACGTGGAACAATATATTTTTCTTTTCCATTTTCATCCTTGCCTCTTCTAATTACACAATCATCAAAAGCACTAAGGAATTGGGCTAAAAGAATTTCAATTTCAGAATTATATTGCTGGTCCAACATTGTCAAGTATTTAAAATGAAAAAGACTAGTCAACTTTAATGACTAGCCTTTCATAAATTCTTTAAATCGATCAGCCCAGTTTTTATTTCTCAAATTAAAAACAGGTATATTATAATGATTTGCCAATCTTATAACAGTTCCAGTTCCTCCAGTTTCAAAAGAAGTGAAAGTCTCAGCTCCATCCCGAGTATAGCATAAAACAAAATGAGAAGGAGTCGCTAAATCCTGTCCTAAAATCTGAAGAACATTTCTTCGATGAAGCTTTAATGTGCTTTCTCGAAGATTACTGAAGTTGGGATGAACTCTACTAAGAATTTCATCAATACAATTTATTAAATTTAAAGGTGTAACATATCCATGGACTTTATTATTGAAAAAAGTCCATGGAAGATAAATCTCTTTATTGTAAAGAGACCTTACACCATTTTCAAAAGCAGTATCAGCTCCTTCCGCTCCTCCGCTTCTGAGAATACAGCCTTCTTTTTCTAATAAAGAAGCTAAAACTGTCATCTTTTCAAGATACTCATGAGGAGTATCTCTATTCCCAACTCCAGTATAAAAGATCTTCATTAAGCCAAGAGAATATTTTTCAACCCAATTTCATTGAGATAATCATATTCTAGAGCATTAAGTACTAATTCTTTTTCATCAATTGGCTTCACATCTTTAATAGACATGATATGATAACCTATTGAACAACCCAGTTCAGAAGTAATTGCATCAATCATCTTTTGAGCCGGTGCGTTATTCATATCAATTCCATACTTTGTATAGACCAATTCCAACGCTTCTAAACATTTTTCGTTATAATCTCTTTTCATTTTTATACAAATCTTTCTAGAAAATATTTTGGAAGTTTATCTTTATTTTGAATCAGGCTTTTAGTTAATGTTCCATCTAAAATATAAGTTACCGCTTCATCAGAAGCATTTCTAATAGTGCGCCCGCACATTTGAATACAAGCACCTAGCATTTTATTAGTATACCATTCTTTATCATCTTGCGCTAATCGTTTAACTCGTTCATCGCCCAATGGCAGAAATGGAGCTTTTAAAATAACAGCAAACTCTCCCAAGGCACCGCAAAGGTCAACACCATGAGTCATTGACGGAGACACAAGAATTGTATCATCATTTCGCTCAATATGTTCATTAATTAAAAATTCATTAGTTTTTCCTGGTTCTCTAAAAAGAAAACGAGGATTATTGCCTACTGCCTTTTTAAATGCTTCAGTAATTTCAAAGGTATGAGTATGAATAATACCTTTCTTTCCTTTATAATTTTCACAAATCTGTTTAGCAATCTTACAAAGTTGAGGAATTACTAAAGCTTTATTTGAATAAGAAACAGAAAGAAAATTAGATAAATGAATTGGGGCTTTCTTAGGATCAAATGTAGATGCCGATTCAATATAATAATACTCGTCCTCCTTAATTCCCAATTGCTTGGCAAAGTTCTTATAATCAATAATAGTAGCTGACATAAGAACCACTAGATCACAATGCTTAAACAATCGTTGGGCAATTTTATCAACCTTAAAAGGTTTAAAAATTAACTCTTCTTTATTATGTTCAATAATAAATTCATTATTATCGATAATGTCAAGTACCTTGTCGCAAGAATCATTAAAAATATTAATGGCTCGGAAAACAAGTTTCTTTTCTTTACTCATTTTCTTAAGGTCCTTGCCTCTCATTTCTTTTCTTTTTTCTACGAGAGTAGAATAAATTGAAGCTTTCGCACTCCTCAGCCAAAGAATATATTTTTCATAATTAGAACCTTGAGTTGGCGTAGGAGGAATCTCAATATTAAGCTTTTTCAAAATCTTAAAATTAAAAGGAACTGTATAAGATTGAACCAATAAATCTTCTAATTCTGCACATTCATCAGCAATAATATTCCTTTTAGCCCTGCAAGCCGGAGGAAGACTCATAAACATTGAATAAGAATAAAAAGAACATTTATGCTTTAATGCCTCATCTCTTTTTAAGAAATATTCACATTGTCCACAAGAAATGCAGAGTTCCTTTTGCTCAGGTTCAAAAACACAAGGTCCCAAATCAGATGAAAGAGTTGGAACCATGGAACAAGGATAGTTTGATTTCCCTTTTAGCATAGTATCTTCAGGAAACAATTTTTTATATTGATCCTGAAGAGATTTGGTAACAGTTAAAATAGCTGTTCCTTCTTTAAGGGAATCTGGAACATCATCCTCTTCTATATCATAAATTGCCCCCGAATCTACAAAATCTCGATAAGTTGCAGAAATATCGGGAGCAGACTGTGCAATTGTTTTAGAAATTATACTTTTACCTGAACCTGTCGGAGCATTGATAATAATATATTTCTTTCCCAAATTCCAGGCTTTATTCAATTCTTCAAGAATATATTCCTGATTTTTATTAGGCTTATATTGAGAAGGAAAGTATTTTTTAAAATCCATTATCCTTTAATTTCAAAAGTTACTGTACTATTCAAAAACTTAGAAGAAATCTCTTCTTTATAATTTGCTATTTTTAGATTAAGAAGCTTATTCCCCCTGGTGACTGTATCAACTTTATAATCAAAGATAATCTTATTATCAGTTTGTTTAAAACTAAATGGATAAAATAACTCTAATACTTTAATACTTCCAGCACTTTCAATAAAAAATTTAATATAATGATTTTTAACTGTTACCATTTTTAGCTTTCCTGTTTTAAAAAGCTTATCATCATGATAAATGTTAATATCATAAAGCAAAAAGTTATCAAATAATTTTTCTATTTCTACAAATTCCATGATTAACCATTCATAAATGCAATCTTATCTCTCTTACTCATCGGAAGTAAAGCATTATTATAATAATTCCAAAATTCATTTTTAGGAATTACTTCAATAATGTTAACACTTTCACAAGGTACCCAACGATAATCTTGACAAAGAATATCCCAAACTATAACAATATTATGTTCTTTCTGGTTTATTGTCGGTGAATGTTTCGGCGGTCGATAATTTAAATTTACTCGTCCTTGAAAAGAAGTTAAAATATCCGACTTGGTACAAATCATTCGACGGACTCTCCCAACAGGGTAAGTCCGTCGAAAAAAACTAATAATCAAAATATTGTCAAATAAGAGATTTTCTAATCTGTTTCTATCCATTATTCTTCAATATTATGTACTTTACCGAAGATGCGTCCTTCGCTAAGGAAATGTCCATGCTTAACATATTCTCGTTCACCCGATTCATTGGTAATATAAAGACCTCCAGATTCAAGACCATGAATTCCCGGGAAAATTACAATATCACCAACCTTATAATCTTTTACTCGAGGACCAATCATTTTAACTTGTCCTTTTCGCCAGGCTTTAATATCGGAATTAGTTGCAGTTAAAAACTGACCTACTTTCTTAAATCCTTCTTCAAGGTCAATCATATCAAGCAGAATGGTATCATAAGATACCCAGTCTAAACAATAATCTTGAAGACCCATATCTCCCTTATATTCCTGCTTGTTAAGGTCAATAACAAATTCAGGAATCTTATAATAATCATCTACGTCTTTAACCATGGTTTTAATATTTTTCGTTTATTTTTTCTACTAGGAATAACATTCCCCAAACTTCTCTTTCAGATATATTATATTTTCGAGAATATTTCTTAACAAAATTATCTGCTCCTTTTACTAATTCTGACTTCTTTTTAGAAATATAATTAATTCTTCCTTTATTCAAGGTTGGAAAGATTGATTTAAGAACTTGGTAAAGATAAGGTCCTGAATTATCGAAATAAAGGCTTTTACCAAATTTATTCATTGTTTCATTTATAATTCCTACTAATCCGGGATTATAAAATGAAGTATAACGATTAAACAAAAACATATCCGAATTAGAAACAATATGTTCCGAGACATCTGTTTCAGTTTTATATAATGCTTTGTTTAACAAAGGAAAAAATTCAGTGCGAAAATCCATTTTTATTAATTTAATCTATTCCTTAAAATCAGAAGGTGCCATTAAATATTAACAATCATGGCTATTCAGAAAGATGGAAATAAAGTTTGGGCAAGCATAAATGATTTGTCTTTAATTCAAGATATTCGAGATGGAGATAAATTTTTAGTCCAAACAGCTGAAGGTACAACTACTTTACTCGATTTTGCATCTTTTATCATTACACTTGATAATGTTTCTTTCGGCTCTCAGTTTAATGAGATGTGGAATTCTTATTCTGCTTCTTCTGACCAAATCGATAAAATCGGTACTTCTACTATTGTTGTTAATAATCTTTCTTCAGACCAGAATAACTTGTCAGATGCAGTTAACCAGTTAAACTTAAATGATATTTCAAATTATAATGAAGTTGTAACCGGTATTAATACTTTAATTGAAATTATCAATCTTAACCCCGCATCTTTCCCAAATCTTCCAACAGGAGTTACTATTCCGTTAGATCCGCTTCCTCTTAAATCATAATCCTTCAATTTCAGTACGAGGAAGCAAAAATTCTTGTCGTTCAATCAAGGATTCCATCATTCCTCGAGTCTTGTCGGCTTTAGAAACCTGATTCCCACCGAGATAATAAGCCTGAAGATTCTTATCATCTTCAGCAGAATAAAGGTCTCCATTTGGATTAATAATAATTTTAATATCTCCTAAACGGTTATTAAGATTTTCAAGATTAATAATACCAGGGCAATCTTTAACAGGGAAGAAAACGTCAGCTTCAAAATCAGTATAATACTGCTGCATTAAATTTTGAAAGACAGAATCAACTTTCTTAATATAATTGATGTCAGTATCTCGGGTGCCATTATCTATGATTTTGATCTTATCATCAAAGGGACAAATAAAGATTACATCTAATAAACTAAGAGAGTCTCGAACCCTTTGAATAGTCTCGACCAAAAATTCTTCACTAACCTGATTTGCTTCAGCTGCTAAAACAGTATAAACAAGAACGTCGAGAGGACAACGATCATAAATGATATACTTTTCATCCTTAAGTTCTGTCAATTGATCAATCATATAATCCAAGATAAACTTTTGCGTTTCTTCGCAGGTTTTACTTGAATGATTTATCTTTTCGGCTTTTAACCTATCTCTGTAAGTTTTGGCCGGGGTTTTATACATCTTAAAGGTATTAATAAATTCACGAATTAATGTAGATTTACCTGAGCAACTTGTTCCTGAAACGGCAATTTTCATAACTTTTATAAAGTCATTATATCACGAGAATTGTCTTTAAATACAAAATATGTTTCTTGACGAAGAAAATTTAGAGATTTTAAAAGATATTTCTGAAGGGATCTTTGAAGAAAGCTATAATCAGTCGAATACGTTTAATTGGGAGGTTGAAAAACCAACTATAGGGCAACCGCCGACAGGAGCATTGGAATCTCAGCAAAGCTTGCAGGATTTGATTTGTTCTATTAAAGGTAAGTTGGATATTATTTCTCAAAATTGCTCTAATGAAATTGATTCTCCTCAATTATCCTATCTTCGATCTTTATTGACTGCTGATTTAACTGCTATCTCTTTATCTCTGGAAGATTATATTACCCAGTTAAACTCTGGGATTAATCTTCAGCAAACTATAAATGTTGGAAATAAACGAGTGACTATCCCGCAAATTATTTCCATTCCTTTAAATTAATATGAAAGCTTTAAACTATTTGAGAAAAAGAAATTATCAACTTTGGCTGGAAAAATTAGTAGTTGGAGTTGAAGAACCTATTTTTATTAAGGGAGTTGGAGATATTTTAGCCAAAGTCGATAGCGGTAATGGAGCCTTTAATGTAATTCATGGCGAAGATTTTTATTATCAAGGCGATATTGTAGTTTTTACTACCTATGATGAGAATGGTAAAGATCACAGGGTTTCTAAAAAAGTTCAGGACACTATTACAATTAATATTGGAGCCGGCCAAACTGAAGATCGTCCTGTAGTATTATTTGATGTTAAGTTTGCCACTGATGAATTTTTAAATGTTCCTTTTACGGTTGGTAACAGGTCCAATAATAAAAATAAAGTTTTATTAGGACAAGAGTTTCTTAAAAATGAACTTGATGCTTTAATCGATATTTCAAAAGATAATATTTCTGATAAGAAGATTGAAGTTGATTATACTCTGAAGGAAGAAGATACATCAACTGCAATGCATGGCGGAAATAATTTTCTTCCTAAATCATTAAAAACTAATCCGTCTGGAGCAACATCCACTGCCGGCAAAGCTTACCAAGCTGCTAAAGGCGGGATTCGGGGAGCTTATAACATTTATAAAACTCTTGGAAATACTGATTTGAGTATAGGGCAAGGTATTGATACTCTTAAAAAGAATTTGGCTGATGCTAAAAAAGAAATTCAAGATTACCAAAAAGATGACAAATATCTTATCTTCAAATATTTGAATGATAAATTCATGGCATCTGGACAACCGATTAGCCCATTTGTTAAAGATCCTCAAGTTTATAAAATTCTTGATTATATTGGTTATACCTATGAAAATAAGCAAATAGGCGATAAACAGAATAATTCACAAGGTCAGTCGAAGGATCAAAATCAAGAACAAAATCCAGAACAGCAACAATCCGACAGTACAGAAATTGTTAATTCTTCATATCAAGAAAATTCTTTTAATTTGATTAAAGAAGAAACAACATTTGAAAAGACTCAAAGAGAACAGGCTTCTGTTAATAAGCCTATTCTTTACCTTGTTCTTTTTGACAATAATCAGAAAGAGGCTTTTAAAGATTTTCTTAGAGATAATTATCCTCAGGCTGAAACTGATTTTAACAAAATAATGTCAGATATTAAATCTGATTTTTATTCTGATACTACTAAACGTCTGGGAAGAATGTTAGTTGATGGACTTAAGTCTAAAGGTATTTTAACTGAATTTGTTTTAGTCAGTGGTGTTAAAGGTTCCAGAAAAGTTACTCCTATCGCAGAAGCTTTTGAAAAATCTATTTTCACTGAATTCCTTGGTGAAAAAGTTATCAATTATATTGAAGAATTATTAACCAATTCTGAACTTTCTTCGGTGGATGAACAAGGTAATTTTTCCAGTAATCCTCAATTTGGATTTAAGAAATACCGAGCAGTTAATGGAAGTACAATCGCAACTGAAGGACCTGTAGACAGTCAAATTAAAAGATGGATAGATAGTAATAAAGGTGGAGAAAATCCTAATATTTTTGCTGCTTTCCGGAAGTTTAATAATTATGGAACTCAAAATGATAAAACTTCTGAAAATAAAGGTAAAGGTGATTCTTTTGGTAAAACTGAAGGAGGAACTCCTCCGCCTCAACCTGAAAGTCCAAATCAAGGAACTGAATTTGAGGGAGAAGATGCCAGAGCTACTGACGGAGAAGATTATTCTTCAGAAAAACAATCTCAAGCATCTCAAGATACAAAGCGTTTAAGCGATTCTTCTAAAAAACAAAGAAAAGCTAAACAAAAAACAACTAAAAAAGAAAAATATCCCAAGAAGGCTCCCGATGGATTTATTCCTCCCAAAAAGAGTAAACGCCTGAATAACGGACATTATCTTTGGAAAGATTCAACTTCGGGAAGATTTTTGGAATATGATCCGGAAACAGGTATGATTTATGATGCCCTTGAATGGCGAAGGCAAAGGGGACAGGAAGAGAATGAAGAAAACCTTCTTGAAACAACTTGTTCAGAATTTATTTTGAATATTTTATTTGGATAAAGAAAAACCCGAAGGATTAAATCCTTCGGGTTTTTAATCATAGGGCTTTCATTGAAATTAGCGATTTGAATAATTTTTCAAGAACTGTTACACTCATTGAATTACCAATTCGTCGAATAATTCCATTAACTGAAATCGGACGGCCATTTGCAAGTTTTGTTTTTGCTATACTTTGATAAATTGAATCATCTCCGGAACTTGAATTATAATACATTCCCATCAACTTCATCAAAATTGCCGGATGAATATATCCCCAGCTAAACTGTCCGGACTTATTACGGAGAATAAAATAGTTTGCATTGCCAACTCCTCCAACTTTCATGGGAATGGATGAATTCTTAAGAATAGTAGGAATATAACTTAAATTACGTTTATTATAAGAATTTAAAAGAAATTGGGTCAATAACTTCTTAGCAATGATTTCTTTAAATTTCTTAATAGCAATTTCATCAACTTTTTGATTATTATATTTTCCTAAAGCTTCTTGAACTACTTGTCCCAAAGGATCTTCCCCATAGTCAAGATCCAATTCACCCTGAACCAATGGTTTTTCTTTCTTAACCCTTGGTTTTGCGGGTTTAGTTCCAAAGTCTAAATTTAATTCACCTTGCGGATTATCAATAGTAAATTTACCGCTATATTCTTCAAAATAACCGGAAATACCTTCTGCTAAAACAGTAGAAAGATAATCAACAGTATCGCTTTTTTCAGATACATCCAAAATTACAGGTTGCCCTTCGCGTCTGATTTTCTTGAAGAATTTAATAACCTGAGGATCATTAAATTCTTTATCAATAACATTAGAATCATACTGAAATTGATTTAATTGAAGGTTTCTGGGATCAACACTTCCATTTTTAACAAGCTTATTAAAGATATAGTCAGTAGCTTCTGCAAATCTATTAATGCCAAATTTAGAGACTAAACCTTTAACAAGTTCTCGAGGATTTTTGGACATATAGCCATGAGAATACTTTGAACTCATAATGTAGTCCAAAGTTTTGTCCAAAAGCTTTTGATAATCCTTTTCGGATTTAGTGGTGTTCAATCCAAAATTAGTTGCCATCTTATCATCAAAAGCCTCTAATTTATTTGGATTAATTCCTGCTTCAATATCATTTCGAATACCAACGATATAAATTCGTGGACGACGAATTACGGAATTAGTATAAGAAGTCGGATCAAGGTACATTGGATAAAAACTATATCCAATAGTATTGAAAATCTTTCCAAGGAGTCTCAAATAACCTCCTTCAGATGTATCTACTTTTCCAGATTGTCCCAGTCTGGATTGAATTACTTTAATTTCTTTTTCTTCTGTAATAAATTCAGAAGGAACTTCATCTTCATCTTCAATATCAGCCTGGCCAAAAGTAGAAACATTTTCAAAAATAATAACTTTTGGCTTTAATGTTTGGGCAATCTTTAATGTTTGAAATGCCAGCTTACCGTCAGAATCTGGAGAAATAGTCACTTTAGTTCCTTCGGGAAGTCCTTTAGGCAAAGGATCGGATTCATCATTATTAATAGTGATTGCAGTATCTCCATTAATATCAGTTAAATGCCTTTTAATATTGACGACAAATTTTTTATTGGATCCTTCAGGTTTTACTTGACGAGAATAAATGCCGTATTGTTTACCAGATAAAGAAAAAGCCTGGCAAGAAAATCCTGCAATCAAAACATCCGCATTAAGTTTTGAAGGTTCAACCTGGTCTAAAACATCATAAACATTCGGAATAAATGAATCATTTCCTTTAGCAAGTTTTTTACCATGAAGTTGCTTATAAACTGCCTCAGCCTCTGGATCAATATCAGATGCTAGAACAATCCTGTATTTGACTCCCAGTTTATCAAGGGCAATTTCCGGAGCTCCCATTCCACTGAATAATGTTACTACATTAAGGACAGGGTCTTTTCTTTTTTGAGCTTCCTGAATTAGCTCAATATTTTGTAAAATTTTTGTAAATTCTTGCATAACCTTTAAACTTTTGATAAATCATCAACAATATTATTAGTCGGCTTTTGAAGATTCATCCTAGATTCAATAAATGCGATAACCTGGCTAGCATTCTGCGCTGTTACATTTTGAAGATTCTCCGGAATATCAGTAGAAGGAGGAGCCATGAAAGCTTTTAAAAGAAGATTAGCGAACATTGCAAGCTTTGTATCGGAAATAAAAGCTCCTTCTTCATTTTGGGGAATATCTCCAGTTTCCGGAGTTTCAGTAGGATCATCAGCTTGAAGCTCATTAATGTCCATCTCAACCTCAGTATCTACTTCTTTATCGCCTTGATCCCCCTCTTCTCCAGTAGGAAAAGGAAGGTCTTCATCATTAGCTTCTTTAATCAAATATTGTTTTGTTAAAGTATCTAATGTCTTGAATAAATTAGAATTCATGATAATTTTTATTTACATGATATTAGAAGACCAATAACTTCGGTCAAATTCTGGTACTTCTTGTTAAGAAAAAGAAGACCTGACTTCTTAAGATAATTTTTAAAATCAGTAAAATGATCTATAAAACTAAAATTATAATTTTCAGCCATTACTTCATCAAATTCTGGAGAATCATCAGAAATGATTGCCAGATATTCATTAATAGAGATATTAGAAATGATGGTTGGAAATTTAATTTTATTTTTCAGGAGTTTTAAAATAAGAAAATAATCCTTTGGCAAATCGGATTGATCTTCAAAATAGAGAAGAATATTTTTAGTAGTAAAATTTTGGCAAACATCTAAAAATTTTGTAAAGGTAAAATGTTTAAAAAGCGTAGAAATATCTTTTGAACTTTTAATGTCATTGTCTAAAGCATACTTGTTGGCTTCAAATAAAGCTGAATCAAATAAGCAATTCAGATCAATAACAGTTAAATTCCGGATTTTAAACTCGATTGGCATAAATTAAATTTTTCAAGGCTTTCTTTTGGCGAACGGCCAATTCTTAAATTGATTATACCATTGTAATATTCATCTTGCTTGAATAAAACATCTTCTTCAAATTGGGCCTTTGCTTCAAAATAACTCAATTCCCATTTACAGGTACAAAATTTTATAATCTCGAATTTAAATTTATCTTTGCCTAATTTTTTAATATCTTCATTTAATTCCGGAGAAGACCCGGTATAAGTTTTCCAGTCTGTTTCTACTTTTTTATGTCTTTTTCTTGTTTTACCTTTTAACGGAGGAAGCTTTTTAACCGATGTACAAAGTTTTTTACCAATGTACATTTTATTATTTTCCAAATTGGTAATTCGATAGACAAACCCGAATATTTCTTCAGGGATGTCTATCGAAGTAACCCAATGACCTAAATCTTGATTCATTAGAATCAATTATAATCTGCTAAATGCGATTTTAATTCATCAAATGCTTTTTGAATTTCAATATCCGTCATTTTGCGATCCTGGTCCATTCCTCCTCTGGCTTTATATTCTCGATAAGCTACTTCATAAGGACTGCATCCACGGCTTTCAGCCTCTTTTTCAATCTTTTCCCATTCCTTATCAGTAAAGAAATCAGCCGGAATTTCGGGATATTCCTCAGCATCTTCTTCTTTATATTTTCGTTTAATAACCCTCGTTTTGAATAAAGACTTAGGAATTCTATTGTCTCCTGGAGCATATGAATCAGTATTTGTAATATTTCCTCCAGTCGCCTGGGCTGAAGGAGCTAAAACAGAACCAGCTGTCATTCCTTCGCAGTCTTCTTCAACTTTTTTCTTGTTAATGAATAATGAGGCAATATCCTTATGTCTTTTTAGCTTCATGATGTATAATATTACTATTAGTTAAAGTCATGACACCTCAAGAAAAACTCGAACAATACTCAAAAGAAATTACCGAAGATTTGAAATTAAATGAAATGGTTATTCAGCAAAAATCTTTTGAAATTCCACAAAGAAAACATTATTGGGTAACAAAGCTGATTTTAGAAACCCAGGAACTCAATAGATTGGAACGAAAGAAGAAAGCTCTTGAAAAAACTGCTCTTGAAAAGCAAGAGCCATTGGTTCAAATGTCTACTGCTTCCATGAAAAACGTTATCGCCAATACCAAGCCTATGCAGGAAATTACTCAAGAAATCGAAGATCAAAAGATGCTGGTTGAATATTTGAATAAAGTCGAAAAGATCTTCGCCTATATTACAAATGACGTTAAGAACATCGTCGAGATCATGCAGCTTCAAGTTCTGTAATTTAATTCTAAAAAATATCTAGAAAATTTTAAAAACTTTTAGGCTTGTACTTTACTACCTGGAAGGCAAAAGAATTTAAAATAATTCTCCAGAAGATTTTAAAAATAAATTGTCGAAACCAATCTGATTTCTATAAGTCAGATTGGTTTTTTATTGCCTATAGAGTACTGAAGAGATCTCGATGATAAATGTACTTATTCAAATCTTATTCGGGTTAGACAATTATCTGTTTGGTTAAACTTCCAACCGGCGCACGGTGATTTCGCGTGCGCGTGGGTGCGGGCGCGCAAGGGGAAAATTTTTAATGTTTTAAATTATTTTTAATATTTTATA